>ERZ506979.174-NODE-174-length-53292-cov-8.124744_pt1 | contig 53292 bp, 39 predicted proteins | sample MGYA00512887_ERZ506979 | MGnify/ENA metagenome assembly ERZ506979 | reverse complement strand
ATACTGCCGTCCTCCAAGGAACCTTGCGCACCAATGACAGTGCCAGCCGTGAGAAGCTGGTTCGGCGGCTGAAGGAGGTTGTTCACAAGACCACTGAGGTATTTGGGGGATTGGCACAGGTCGAGATGATTTCTGATGTGCCACCACTGGTATGTGATCCTGCTATGACGGACGAGATAGTAAGCTATATGAAAGAACTGCCGATTCCCGGTCTGACCCCTGTTCCCGACACATCAGCCAGTGCTTCTGAGGACTTTGCGACTATTGCGGAGAGAATTCCCAGCGTATTCATGTATCTTTCGGCAGGATATATGGACGAACGGGGCGATGCTCCTGCACACAATCCGAAGGTTCAGTTCAATGAGGATGTCTGTCCAATCGGCTCCGCTTGTTTAGCGCACTGCGCGGTCCGCTGGCTGGAAGAGCATCAATAAATAAAGCGAAGACATTCTATTGGAAACTGGTATTTTTGTCCTGAATAAGCGCTCGACATTCGTTTTTCTGGCAGGGTGTCCGCCTGAAAAAATGAGACGTCATAACAGCCAGCGGTCAGGCAATATACCGGACCGCTGGCACTATGATATTTTGTTGTTATTGAAACACCCGTCTTTATTTGATAATTTTCTCCCCATGTTTCTAACGGAAAAAAGAAATTGAATTAAGCCTGCTCACCAATCCCCGCATCGAAGCTTTGATTACTGAAAAAAGAACACTTGAAAGTAAGCTGGCAGAATACAGCACTACCGAGCAGCATCGTAAAAATGCCAAGTCACGGTTAGAGCAGATTTTTACCATCCTCGACGGCATGGAGAACCACCCGCTGACCTTTGGCAATGATATCATCCGAAAAATTCTGCAATGTGTGATCGTAGAATCCAAGGAAAAAATCAAGGAGGTTTTCATCGGCGGGCTTGAAGTGGAAGCCGAGGTGGAGTTATAATGAGAACAAACCGCAAAGCATTTACAAGAGTTCAACTCCCACCTCCGAAAAGCCGAAAAACCTTTTTCATGTGCCTTTCACACACCTGCGGAGAGCAAGACGCGCACCGCAGGTTTTTCTTTGTCCAAACGATTGGCCCGCGCCGGAACGGATCTTTTCCAGCCTATCTTTACAGACCTGCGGTCGGCAATTCGTAATGAGTTGCCGACCGCCTTTTTTCTGCTGTTTGGCCACAGACGTCATCCTTTCAACATCACATATTTTACATGCAGTGCATAAACTGGAAAAGAGAAGGGGGATGCTCAATGAATTGCAGTCAACAGCTTAGCGATGTTACCACCAATTATTTATGCCGTTTCTATAAAATACTCGATCAAATGATCGAAGGAATAACCAACGCAGAACTTACAGACAGCTTATCCCATAATTTTATCGTGCAGATGATCCCACATCACCGGGCGGCTATCGAAATGTCGGAAAATCTTCTGCAGTATACCACCTTTGTCCCTCTACAGCGTATCGCGCAAAACATCGTAAATGAACAAACTAAAAGTATTGAGAACATGCAAAGTGTCTTGCCGCATTGTGCACAGCTTTCAAACTCAGAGAAGGATCTGTGCTTATACGACAGGCGGTTCCGCCAGATTACACAAACGATGTTTTCACAAATGCGCAATGCTTGCTCCAATAACAATATAAACGCGAATTTTATGAGGGAAATGATCCCACACCATCAAGGCGCTATTCAGATGTCAAAGAATGTGCTACAATATCCCATCTGTCCGGAACTTGACCCTATTCTGCAAGCTATCATTACATCGCAAGAAAAAGGAGTACGGGAGATGCGGCGTTTGCTTCGATGCCTCGGCTGTTAGAAAATCAATGGATTGTCGCGTACCATTGGTTGTGTACACACCGGCAGCTCTCTGCCGCTGCCAATTTTTTGCGTGTTACGAGGGCTTAAATCCAAGAAACCTCTTTTGTCTATCAAGACAAGAGAGGTTTCTTATGTTGCCAATCATCTGCCTGCAATAGATAACAAAATACGCCCTTGGCAGCCGATATGGTTGTCGGGGGCGTATTGACATTTTTATGATAATAGGATATAATCGCATTTACATCAGAGGACAGTACACCGTAGTGTAGGGGATCGTAGGCGTTGCCTGCAGGCCGCCTGTCAGATAAGATGTCGAGTGAGCTCGGTTATTGCAGCAGTGCAATGACCGGGCATTTTTGCTTTAGGAGGTTAAACATGGACATTGTACTGACACCCTTACAGGAGCGTGACAAAGAGAAGTTCATCAAAAAGATTCAAATTGCATTCAAGAAGGCTGTCGTGGAGCAGTTCGGTGATTTTGACGGCCAGATTATTCCAAGGGAACATATAATCAGGTCTTTCAAAGCAGAAGGAGCCGAGAGCTACAATATCGTGCTTGACGGTAAAGTGGTTGGTGGCGCGGTGATTGTGATACACCCCGAAACAAACCGTAATTCATTGGATTTGTTGTTTGTCGATGTGAACTGCCATAGCAAAGGCGTCGGATATGCCGCTTGGCAGGCTATCGAAGCGCTGCACCCGGAAACTGAAGTCTGGGAAACGCACACTCCATACTTTGAACAGCGGAACATCCATTTCTATGTAAACAAGTGTGGCTTTCACGTCGTGGAATTTTTCTGCAAATACCATCCCGAACCCGGTGAGGACTACCCTGAGGATGTCCCAGGAGGCGATGGTTTCTTGAGATTTGAAAAACAAATGGGGCAAAGAACCTCATAGGGCATCATATGCTACTTTTGGCCGTTCTTACCCCTGCTCTGCTCCCTTTGGTTGCTCTTTTTTTGTTGGTGGAGAAGTGGCACCATGGAATTGGCAGCAGGAAAACCCAGAGGGTTTTCAAGGCGGACCGGGACGCGGCGGCGAGGAGTTCGGGCGGCAATGGGAATTTGGCGAAAAGATTCTTGATTTTTGACCGCTTGTCCTGCGTGAAAACAGAGCGATAATGTAGGGTGGCGGGGGGTAAATAAGATGGAAGAAATAAAAAGAAATTATTATGGCAGTTTATGTACAGAAATGTACGAAATTTTGCACAAAGAGGCACCGCAGGAGGAATTGGAATTTTATCTGTCCTACGCAGAAAAGGAAATGTCCATTTTAGAGCCTTTATGCGGAAGCGGAAGATTTTTTGTGCCGTTTTTAAAAAGAGGATTTCATATAAAGGGCATAGATAACTCGCAGGAAATGCTCGAAAAGCTGCTGGAAAAGGCGCCTGCTGCACCGATCGTACAAAGTGACATTGAAGACTATCCGACAGAGGAATGCTTTGATTACATTTTTATTTCTTCTGGCTCCGTATCCTTATTTACAGACAGGCAATCCTGCATAAGCATTTTATCCAAGATGAAAGCTCTCTTAAAAAAAGACGGGAAATTTGTGTTTGCGGTCGATACCGTGGCAGACCGTTGTCCCGATAGTAATGAATATACAGTGGGAATAACGGTCGAAACCCGAGAAAATTTTCAATTGGTTCTTAAGTCCAAAAGCTATTATGATGAGGCGACTCACACGCAATTCAGTCCAGCGCTTTATGAATTGTATGATGGTCATGAATTGTTGCAGCAAGAGAAGATGGATTTTCAGACCCATTTGTACGAACTAGGAGAGATGGAGGCCATTTTGAGTGCAATTGGGTTTACAAAAGTGAAAGTATATTCATCCTTTGCGAAAGATATAGCCAAAGCAAATGATTCCGACATGTTTTTATACGAATGCAGCGTCTAATTATGAGCAAGTTCCAGCTTTACAACAGATGGCGGGGAGAATTCTTCCTGCGCTGCTTCACCGAAGATATACCTGTACAGAAAAAGGAGGCCCTCAGCTGAGGGCCTCCTTTTTTCAATCAGATAGACGGCAATCTTCTGGTCGGCAAGGGGAAATGCGCTGGTTAGGATATCCGCGTGATATATTGGCAATAGACGTATACGTTTTGAATTTTCTTGGCCGTTACGCCGTCGTCGGCCTGTACTTCCGGCTGCGTTTCCGATTTAGTGATGTGCCGCTTGATGGCAATGGCGTCCTGGCCGACGCGCATTTTGCGCACCGGCTTGTAAGCGAACTCCCTTTGCTGGATGCCGATGTATTCGCACAACACGTCGTCAATGGCGCGATCCGTGTAGCAGCGCAGGATATCCGGTGTGTCATACATGTCGATAATGGCCTTGGCCTCCTCAAAGCTCAGGTCGGTGGAATGGTAATCCCCCGACCCCACCACATACATGCTGCTGTTATCGAGCAGCAGCAACGGTTCCTTTTTCTCCAACATAACCTAGTCGCCCCTTTCTTCATTATCAGCAGGGAAGAGCGTACGGGTCCGCTTGGCGGCGGTTTGTCCATGTGGATAAGGATTTTCGGATGTATACTGTCAGTATAGCAACAATATGCGGGTAAATCAATAGAGCTTAAGAAATTAGAAAAATAACAAATTAAAGGAAAATAAGTTATTATATATATTTTATGGGAAAATAGTTAATAATTTCTATAATATGGAATATAATGGCGATAAATACAGAAAAATGTCGAAAACAAGCGAAAGGAGACCGGGCGCAACCTCAGACTTGGTGACATTCCACTAAAGATTTTGGAAAGGAAGCGATAGTATGTTCCTGGACACCGCTGCAATGAAAATCGATCGATCGGAGTTTGAATTGGTGCCGGAGGCACGGCATACAACTTCGGCCGGCGCGCTGAACATTCGGGCGAGCGGGGAAATCATTCTGAACAAGCGGCTGCTGCAGAATATTCTCCGGCGCACCGATTCCCTGCGGCTGGGGTTTGCCTGTCACAAGGAGGATAAAGGCTTGCTGCTTTTATTCGTGACGGACAAGCCGAATTATACCTTTCCGGCCGGCGGCATGAAAAAAGACACGTATTTTACCCGTTCCCTGGTGGAAAACGGGATTTCTCTTCCTGCCCGGTATATCATGGAGTGGAACGAAGAGGCCGATGCCTGGGTGGGCGTGCTGCAGGGCGAGCGGAAAACGGATGCCTTGTCGGCCACGCTGAAGAGGTCGTACGCGCCGAGGAAGAAGACCAATGAATAAGAAGATTTGGCCCGAGGTGGAATATCGGGCGGCCGATCGGTTCATACGCAGGCAAGTGGCACATTACGGTCACCATTTGGACGAGGAGGAAAGTCTGGGGGAGGCCTGGAGGGCCTACCTGGAAGCGGACAACACCTATTCCAAGGTGGAGGGCTGCTGCAGTTTCCCGACGTATGCGGCATACTGTATCGAGGAATGCCTGGAACAGATGCGCCAGAAAAGAAATGCGCACATATCCCTGGAGAGCCGGTTATCCCTGGATCATAACCTGGAAGAAAACGACGAAACCTTCGGTCAGCGGTTTTTCCGCGCGCAGGGGGATTTCACCAACGCGGTGGCGCTGTGGGATTACATGCAACGGCAGGGAGAAGAGAAGTTTCGGGTTTTGCGGCAGATGAATCTGCTCTACACCGATGGGGAGATAATGAAAAGCAACGGACTTGATCCCCGCTCGTATTATCAGATGCTGAAGGAATTGCAGGAAGCCTTCCGGGAGTGGCAGGACATCTAGCCTTAGCGAATAAACGGCGGGGAGCTATAAGCCCGAACGGCTTTTAGCTCCCCGCCATTTTTGTGTCCGGTTTTCCCGGGCTTCCGCCGCTGTCGGCCCCTCTTATCGGCACCGGCGGCAGGAGATCCAGACGGCGTATAGCACGAGGTCATTCTGTCTGTCCGGCAGGGGCTGCCCGGGCCGGTACAGCGTACCAGTTCCCTCCGAGTTCGCCGACCAGCCCACAAACCGGAAGCGGCGCCGTCTGGGGAGCTGTTCGGAAATGGCGGCGGTATCCCCGCAGAAGACGATCTGAGCGGGGGGAAGGCATAGGACAGGCGGTCTCCCGGCAGCGTTTCCCTCGTAGGTGACGGTATAGGAAAGGCGTTCCCACCGGGCGTACAGCGTGCAATCGCCCTGACTGCCCTGGGGAATACGGGGTACTTGTTCGCCATCCTGCGGCGCGTCATACCAGCCTAAGAAGCGGAAGCCCGCCAGCGCCGGATCCGCCAGGACGATATCTGGGGAGTAGGCGGTGTAGGAGACGGGATTGGTATGGGAAGCGCCCAGAAGATTTTCGTACCGGATCCGGTATGGCCGGGGGGCCAGCATCACCTGGGTGCCGCCGGCTTCCAGGCGGATATCCCAACCGTCGAATCCCTCCGGCGGTTTGATAAACGCGGCCGCGTCGGCCGCGGTCAGCCGCGGATAGCGGACCGGATCCGCGATAGCGAGGGCGATGGGAACACCGTCGGGCGACGGCGCAACATAGGGGGACCGGACGATTTGCAGAGCGGCGCGGGCACCCAAGGGCCCCCGGATAACCGGCGCCGCGTCCTCATCCGGCAGGTAGAGGCCATTGGCCGCGTCCGGCTGTTCCTCGGCTGTCAGGAAGGCGCTGTTGAACACGCCGGCCCCCTTTCCGTTGGCCGCATTACTGGTCACGGCGGCCTCCTGAGCCAGAGTGAGGGTGCCGCCCTGCCGGTTGCAGACGCCGCCGCCGTCGCCCCGAGACCGATTGCGGGCCACGGCGGCCTGGCCGGTCAGACGGACGACGGCCGCCGCGCCGGCGTTGTACAGCCCTCCTCCGGAGGCCTGACTGCGGTTTTCCGTGACGGCGGCCAGCCCCAGAATAGCCGTCAAAGCGCTTCCCTCGCTTCCCACGTTGGCAATACCGCCTCCCGTCCGGGCCATGTTGGCGGTCACGGTGGCCGAGCCCTCCATGTGAAGCGTGCCGCCGCTGTTATACACGCCGCCGCCGGCTTGCTCGGCGGTGTTGCCGGAGATGGCCGCGCCTTCCGTCATGAACAGGGTGCCGCCGCGAGCGATGGCGGCGCCTCCGCCGTCCCGCGCCTGGTTGGCGCTGACCTCACCGCCCAGCAGGACGAACTGGCCCGCATCGGCGAGCAGCAGTCCGCCGCCGGTTTGCGCCGTGTTTTCGGTCAGCCGGCCGCCGCGCATCCGGCTGCCTTCCGCCGTTCCGTTTGCCGCTATACCGCCGCCCTCGGAAGCGGTGTTGCCGTCGATGAAGCCGCCGGTCAGCTCCAGCCGTCCGTAGGCCGCGTAAAGGCCGCCGCCCACTTCGGCGCGGTTGTCCTGTATGGTGCCGCCGCTGATAGCGAACACGGTGCCGGCCCCTTGGGTGGCGGTGCAGAACAGACCGCCGCCGTTGTTGCCGGCGCAGTTGCCGGAGACATCGCCGCCAGTCATCCGCATCCGGCCGCCGCCGGCCGGGTAATAATAAATTCCGCCGCCATACCGGGCGGCGCAGTTGCCGGTGATGGCCACGGGCGCCTCCACGATCAGGTGGTTGGCGTCCGCCGGACTGTAGAAATACACCCCGCCGCCATAGCTTCCCTCCGCGATATTGCCGGAGATTTCGCCGCCGAGCAGCTCCATGGTAAAGGCGCCCCGGCCCTGACGGTAGAGGCCGCCGCCCGAGCCGGCCGCCCGGTTTTCCGAAACCCGGCCCTCCTCCATGCGCAGGATGACCGACACGCGGCTGCTCGGCACCGCGTTGTTGAAGCTTAGCCCGCCGCCGCTCAGCGCGGTATTGTTCATCACGCTGGTCCCGGTCAGGCGGATAACGCCGCTGGCCTCCGGGTCGTCCGGCGCCCCAGGTTTACGGACGATTTGGTAGTGAATGCCGCCGCCGTTGCCAGCCGCGGTGTTGCCGGAAATTTCGCCGCCATCCAGGGTCAGCTCGGCGGCGCCGTTGGCGCAATCCAGGAAAAGGCCGCCTCCCATGTTGGCGGTGTTCCCGGTCAGCAGCGCGCTGTCCCGCACAACGACGCTGTCGGCGGGATGGGTGCTGAGAACGTAAACGCCGCCGCCGTTGTCCGCCGCGTGATTGTCGGTGATTTGCGTTTCCCCGCCCAGCACCAGCCGGATGGGAACCGGGCTTTGATACCCGCTGTCCCCCGCGTCATTGAGATAGGCCAGCCCGCCGCCCGCGCCGGTGGACGTATTGTCCGTCAGCAGGACGCAGCCTTCCAGCGTCAGCTCGCCGGCACCCGGAGACGCGCCCGGACCGGCGGGCAGATGCCGCACCGCCACGCCGCCGCCCAGGGCGGCCCGGTTGCCGGTAATCAGACAGCAGCCACCCAGGTGCAGGGTGCTGGGGACGTCGGGGTTGCGAAAGCTGGCGTATATGCCGCCCCCCGCCGTACCGGCCTCGCAGTGGCGGATGACGGCGTTTTCCGTTAAAAACAGGTGGTTTTCGGTGGCGGCCCCGCCGTTCAAATATACCCCGCCGCCCTCGCCGTTGGCGAAATTGTTCTGCAGCACCGTCCATTCTTCCAGGCGCAGAGTGCCGCCGTTGAGGCGGATTAGGGAGTTGGTGCGGCCGGCCGTGTCCCGGCTGCCGTCCACCACCACGTCCCGCAGGGTCAAAGATCCGCCGTCGGTGACCGTGAACAGGACGCGGGTGAACCTATCGCCCCGGGTCAGGATGTGGCCGCCGCCGATGATTTCGGCGTTATAGTCGACCACGAGACTGTCCGCGCCGTTGATGGAGAAACAGCCGGTGAGTGTGATGGGGGTCAGGCCTCTGGCCAGGGCCGCGCGCAGTTCCTCCTCGCTGGAGACAGAGCCGGAGGTGCCTTCTATCGCATCTTTTCGCATAAAATCTTCATTCCTTTCCGGAGGGAGCGGAGCCGCAGGGGGCGGAAATGGCCAAACCTGTTTGAGCGGCGGGCCGTGGCCCGCCGCTCAAATACATCCCTCCAGGGTATCGTTCTGTATTCCAGTGTATGTCCAATCCCTCCGGCGTGCGCATACAATCGAGCATATTTCGCTTGTCCCGCTACATACAATACGGAAGAAGAGGGCCGCGGACGGGGACTGCCGCCCGCGGGCCGGGAAAGCGGGGAAAACCGATGCTGATGCTGTATTTTTCCGGGACGGGGAATTCCCGGTATGTCGCCGAAGCCTTCAGCCGTCGTATGGAGGCCGAGTGTCATTCCATCGAGGAGACGGCCGATTTCGCCGCCCGGCTGGCCGCCCATGTGGAGGTGGCGGTGTGCTATCCCGTCTATTGCTCCGGCGTCCCCCGCCTGATGCGGGAGTTTGCCATCCGGTACCAGGGGGCGTTCCAGGGCAAGAAGGTACTGATTTTCTGCACGCAGATGCTCTATTCGGGGGACGGCGCCCGGGCGTTCACCGATCTGTTCCCGCCGGGATGGTTCACCGTCCTGTATGCCGAGCATTTTTTCATGCCGGGCAACCTGTGCAATGTGCTTCCCGCCTGGACGTTCGGAGAGGGATTCGCCCGCCGCCGCGCGGAAAAGGCTGAGGAAAAAATCGAGCGGATTTGCCGGAACTTGGAGCGCGGACGGCGGGTGCGTCGCGGTTTTGGCCGGCCGTCCCGCCTGCTGGGCGGGATGCAGCGTCACTACCTTCCCACGACGGAGGACAAGGCGCGGGACGCGGTGACTATAGGGGAAGGGTGCACTGGCTGCGGCCTGTGCGCGAGCCGGTGCCCGGCGGGGAACCTACTGCTGGTACGGGGGCGGCCCGTTCCGCAGGCCCGCTGCATGTTTTGCTACCGCTGTGTCAATCTATGTCCCCGCCAGGCCATCACCGTCTGCTATGACAGAACGGTCAAGGTCCAGTATCACGGGGTGCCGGTCGAAAAATAACGCACAGCCGGGGGGCCGCTTTGTATGGCGGTTTCCCGGCTGCATTTATTCACCGTTCGAATTTGTACCAGCGTCATTCACAAGGCGGCGGTAAAGGCGAACCTATCGCGGGTTTGCCTTTACTTTTGTATCCGGTTCCGGTATAATAAGTTGTATACGCACGCATCCCGGCCCTTTGGGGCTTACCTTCTCCTGAAAGGACAGTGCAACCATGAAGAAAACCCTCATGCTGGGCAACGAAGCCGTTGCCCGCGGGCTGTATGAGGCCGGCGTCACCGTCGTGTCCTCCTATCCCGGCACTCCCAGCACCGAAATCACGGAAAACGTCGTCCAGTATGGCGACGACGTTTATTGCGAATGGGCCCCCAATGAAAAGGTGGCCTTTGAGGTGGCGTTCGGCGCGTCCACCGGCGGCGCCCGCAGCTTCTGTGCCATGAAGCACGTCGGCCTCAACGTGGCGGCCGATCCGCTGTATACGGCTTCTTACATCGGCGTGAACGCCGGCATGGTCTGCGCCGTGGCGGACGATCCGGGCATGCATTCCTCCCAGAACGAGCAGGATTCCCGCCATCACGCCATCGCGGCCAAGGTGCCGATGCTGGAGCCCTCTGATTCCGCCGAATGCCTGGCCTTTACCAAGCTGGCCTACGAGCTGTCTGAGCAGTTCGACACCCCGGTGCTTTTACGCCTGTCCACCCGGATTTCCCATTCCCGTTCCCTGGTGGAGCTTTCTCCCCGGGAGGAGCGTCCTCTGAAGGAGTACCATAAGGACGTGATGAAAAACGTCATGATGCCCGCCATGGCCCGGGGCGCCCACGTTAAGGTGGAAAAACGCACCGAGGCCCTGCGCCGGTGGGCGGAAACCGCCTCCATCAACACCGTCGAGTACAACGACAAGCGTATCGGCATCATTTGTGCCGGTACCACCTATACATACGCCAAGGAGGCCCTGGGCGAGCGGGCCAGCTTCCTCAAGCTGGGCATGGTCAACCCCCTGCCTGTCAGCCTGATTGTGGAGTTCGCCCGCAACGTCGGCCAGGTCTATGTCATCGAGGAGCTGGACGACATCATCGAGACCCACTGCCGCAAGCATGGCGTGCCGGTCATCGGCCGCCTGCTGTTCCCGGCCATCGGCGAATACAGCCAGGCTACCGTCCGGGAGGCCCTGCTGGGGGAGAACAGGCCCTACGACGCCTTTGAAGGCGACATCCCGGCCCGGCCGCCCGTGCTCTGCGCCGGCTGTCCCCACCGCGGCCTGTTTTACGCCTTGAAAAAACTGAAGGTCTATGTCAGCGGCGATATCGGCTGCTATACCCTGGGGGCGTCGGCGCCCCTGTCCTGCATCGACGCGTGTGTGTGCATGGGAGCCTCCATCAGCGGCCTGCACGGCTATAACACGGCCCGGGGCAAGGAGAGCGCCAAAAAGTCGGTGGCGGTCATCGGCGATTCCACCTTCTGCCATTCCGGCATCACCGGGCTGGTGGATATCGCCTACAACAAGGGCATTTCCACCGTCATTGTGCTGGATAACTCTATCACCGGCATGACGGGCCATCAGAACAATCCGGCCAACGGCCTGACCATCAGCGGGGATCCCACCGTAGCCATCGACCTGGAGGCCCTCGCACACGCCATCGGCATCCGCCGGGTGGTGACGGTCGACCCCTTTGACGTGGAGGCCACCCGCGCCGCCATCGAGGCGGAGCTGCAGGTGGAGGAGCCGTCCCTGGTCATCTCCCGCCGCCCCTGCGCCCTGTTGAAGACCGTCAAGCATAAGCCCGCCTTAAAGGTCATTGCTGACAAGTGCACCGGCTGCAAGGCCTGCCTCCAGGTGGGCTGCCCGGCGCTGTCCCACCGGCCCAATGAGAAAAACGGCCGGACTGCCGCCGTCATTGATCCCACGCAATGCGTGGGCTGCGAGGTCTGCGCGCAGGCCTGCCGGTTCGGCGCGATTTCCAAGGCTTAAGGGGGTTAAACATCATGTCAGTGAAAAACATTTTGATTGTGGGCGTCGGCGGGCAGGGAACGCTGCTCGCTTCCAAGCTGTTGGGCGCCGCTTTTGTGGAGCAGGGTTACGACGTGAAGGTCAGCGAGGTCCACGGTATGTCTCAGCGGGGCGGCTCGGTGGTCACCTACGTCCGCTACGGCGACAAGGTGTATTCCTCTCTCATCGAGAAGGGGGAGGCGGACATCGTTCTCTCCTTCGAACAGCTGGAGGCCGCCCGGTGGTTGCCCTATCTCAAGCCAGGAGGGGTGCTGATTACCAATTCCCAGCGCATCGACCCCATGCCCGTCATCATGGGCAAGGCGGTTTACCCGGAGAACATTCTGCCGGCCATTGCCGCCAAAGGGGTGCAGATAAAGGCGGTGGACGCCAAGGCGCTGGCTCTCGAGGCGGGAAACGTCAAGGCGGCTAACGTTGTGCTGCTGGGCCTGACCGCCCGGTATCTGGGGCTGGACAAGGCCATTTGGATGGACATCCTGCGCGCCACGGTGCCCCCTAAGACGGTAGCAATCAACGAAAAGGCTTTCGAACTGGGCTATGCGGCGAAAGAAATGACGTTCTGATTTTTAGCTGCCAAAAGGGCGGGAAGCTTACTTCCCGCCCTTTTGTTCTGTCAAAAAGGAAATCCCCCGCCGTTTCGGCGGGGGATTTCCTTTATAGAGGGCTCCTTATTTCTTGCTGTACAGCGCGCCGAGACGTACCAGATGGTCGTACCGGTCGGCCGCGTTTTTCTCCGCTTCGGCGAACAGCTTCTCCGCACGCTCCGGGAAGGAACGGGCCAGGGCGTTGTACCGCACCTCGCTCATGATGAAGTCGCGGTAGCCGGCGGAGGGAGCCTTGCTGTCCAGGGTGAAGGCTTCTTCCTTCTCCGGATTGTAGCGGTACAGATGCCAGTAGCCGGCCTCCACCGCGCGCTTCTCCTCGACCTGGGACACGCCCATGCCGCCCTTGATGCCGTGGTTAATGCAGGGCGCGTAGGCGATGATCAGGGACGGGCCATGATAGGCTTCCGCCTCCTGGAAGGCCTTCAGGGTCTGGTTCATGTCGGCACCCATGGCGATCTGGGCCACATAGACGTAGCCGTAGCTCATGGCGATAGCGCCCAGGTCCTTCTTCTTGACAGCCTTGCCGGCGGCCGCGAACTGCGCGACGGAACCGGTGGGGGTCGCCTTAGAGGCCTGGCCGCCGGTGTTGGAATACACCTCGGTGTCGAACACCAGAATGTTCACGTCCTCGCCAGAGGCCAGCACGTGATCGACGCCGCCGAAGCCGATGTCATAGGCCCAGCCGTCGCCGCCGAACATCCAGAAGGATTTTTTGACGAAGGTGTCCTTTGCGGCCAGCATTTCCTTATACAGGGCGTCGAACTCGCAGCCGCATTTGCCGCAGGCCGCGTTGGCCTTCTCCAGGGCGGGCACCAGCTTGGCCGCTGCCGCTTTGGAAGCCGCAGTGTCGTCCTTGCCTTCCAGCCATTCCTTGGCCGCTTCCTTCAGACCCCACTCAGCGGGCAGATCCGCCTCAGCGAAGGTCTTCATCACGTCCTCGACGCGGGCGCGGCGGGCCTTGACGCCCAGGTACATGCCGTAGCCGTACTCGGCGTTGTCCTCAAACAGGGAGTTGGCCCAGGCGGGACCATGGCCTTCCTTGTTGACGGTGTAGGGGGTGGAGGGAGAGGAGCCGCCCCAGATGGAGGAGCAGCCGGTGGCGTTGGCGATATACATCCGGTCGCCGAACAGCTGGGTGGCCAGCTTGGCGTAAGGGGTCTCGCCGCAGCCGGCGCAGGCGCCGGAGAACTCGAGCAGGGGCTGCAGGAACTGGCTGCCCTTGACCGTGGAGGTCTTGAACTTCTCGGCGACTTCTTTCTTGGCCGGCAGGTTGAAGCCGTACAGGAATTTCTCTTCCTCAGGCAGCTGGGTCTCCAGCGGCTTCATGACCAGGGCCTTGTTGCCCTTCATGCCGGGGCAGACAGTGGCGCAGCTGCCGCAGCCGGTGCAGTCCAGCACGGACACGGTCATGGAGAACTGGTAGCCCGGCAGGCCGGTGGCGGGTTTCATCTTCATCCCTTCGGGAGCCGCGGCCACTTCTTCCTCGTTCAGAATGACCGGACGGATAACCGCATGGGGGCAGACATAGGAGCAGAAGTTGCACTGGATGCAGTTTTCCGGCAGCCAGCAGGGGGTATCCACAGCGATGCCGCGCTTCTCATAGGCGGCGCTGCCCAGCGGCACGGTGCCGTCCGCGTCCTTCAGGAAGGTGGACACCGGCAGCTTGTCGCCCTGCTGCTCGTTGATGGGGGTCAGGATGTTGTCAATATAGTCCTTGATTTCCGGACGGCCGGTCGCCGCGGCGACGGCTTTCTCAGCGTCCACGGCCTTGGCCCATTCCTTGGGAACCTTGACCTTCTTGACTTCCTTGACGCCGGTTTCGATGGCGTCGTGGTTCATCTTGACGATGGCCTCGCCCTTCTTCATATAGGACTTAGTGGCCGCGTCTTTCATGAACTGCACCGCGTCCTCCACCGGGATGACCTTGGCCAGCTTGAAGAAAGCGGCCTGCAGGATGGTGTTGGTGCGGTTGCCCAGGCCCAGGCCCTTGGCCAGATGGGTGGCATCGATGGTGTAGAACTTGATGTCGTTTTTGGCGATATAGCGCTTCATGGCCGCCGGCAGATGGGCGTCCAGCTCCGCGCCGTCCCAGGAGCAGTTGAGCAGGAAGATGCCGCCCGGCTTGACGTCGGAAACCATGTCGTACTTAGCCACATAGGAGGGATTGTGGCAGGCCACGAAATCCGCCTTGTTGACAAAGTAGGTGGACTTGATCGGCTTTTTGCCGAAGCGCAGGTGGGAAATGGTCACGCCGCCCGACTTCTTGGAATCGTAGGCGAAATAGCCCTGGGCATACATATCGGTGTGGTCGCCGATGATCTTGATGGAGTTCTTGTTGGCGCCCACGGTGCCGTCGGAACCCAGGCCCCAGAACTTGCAGGAACGGGTGCCCTTCGGGGTGGTGTCCAGATCCTCCTTGACCTTCAGGGACAGCTTGGTCACATCGTCTTCGATGCCGATGGTGAACCGCTTCTTGCCGCGGGCGGCTTCCATGTTGCGGTACACGGCGACGATCTGGCCGGGGGTGGTGTCCTTGGAGCCCAGGCCGTAGCGGCCGGTGTACACCGGAACAGTCTCGTACTTGGTACCCTTGAGGGCGGCGCACACGTCCAGGAACAGGGGCTCGCCGATGGAGCCGGGCTCCTTGGTGCGATCGAGAACGGTGATGGCTTCCACGCTGGAGGGGATGGCCGCCAGCAGGTGCTTGACGGAGAAGGGACGATACAGCCGCACTTTGATGAGACCGACCTTTTCGCCGGCCGCGTTGAGATGATCCACCGTCTCTTCGATGGTCTCGTTGACCGAGCCCATGGCGATGATGACGTGCTTGGCGTCCCGGGCGCCGTGGTAGTTGAACAGCTTGTAGTTGGACCCGATCTTCTTGTTGATCGCGTTCATATACTCTTCCACCACGCCGGGGATGGCTTCATAATAGGTGTTGCAGGCTTCGCGGGCCTGGAAGAAGATGTCGGGGTTCTGGGCGGTGCCCCGCTGCACGGGATGCTCCGGGTTCAGCGCACTCGCGCGGAACCGCTCCACCGCTTCGAAGTCCACCAGGTCGCGGAGATCCTCCGGATCCCACACCTGAATTTTCTGAATCTCGTGAGAGGTGCGGAAGCCGTCGAAGAAATGCAGGAAGGGCACCCGGCCCTTCAGGGTGGACAGGTGGGCGACGGCGCCCAAATCCATGACTTCCTGCACGCTGGAGGAGCACAGCATGGCATAGCCGGTCTGGCGGCAGGCGTACACATCGGAGTGATCGCCAAAGATGGACAGCGCGTGAGAAGCGAGGGCGCGGGCCGACACATGGATCACGTTGGGCAGCAGTTCGCCCGCGATTTTATACATGTTCGGGATCATGAGCAGCAGGCCCTGAGAGGCGGTGTAGGTGGTGGTCAGCGCGCCCGCTTCCAGAGAGCCGTGCACGGCGCCGGCGGCGCCGGCCTCGGACTGCATTTCGGTGACCTGCACGGGACGGCCGAACAGGTTTTTCTGCCCGGCGGCCGACCAGACGTCGGTGACCTCGGCCATTACCGACGAGGGGGTAATGGGGTAGATGGCGGCAACGTCGGTGAAGGCGTAGGATACATGGGCTGCGGCGTTGTTACCATCCATGGTTTTGAACTTTCTTGCCATTTTGTTAAGTCCTCCTTCAGGATAGTGAATTGGGGCGAAATGGATTTTTCACATGAAAAAACCTGTCCGCAAAGGACGGAGGTCCTGCGGCGGACACTATCTTATAGGATACCACTTTTAGTTTGGAGTGTAAAGTTTTTCCCGTAGAAAAAATGCCGGTTTTTGTGTGAATTCTTTCCTGTTATTTTATTAACATTCTAAAAACCCGCGCAAATCGGCAAAAACCGGGGATATTTCGTCTCCGGACCCGATGGAGGGGAAAATCGCTCTGTATCAGGCTTTTTTACTCGCGCACCCCCCGAAAGTCCCTCGCCGAACCGTTGACAACCCCTCAAAAAGCCGGTAGTATTAGTAATATAAAAAATCCGTCCTTCGGCGGGGGTGTCCGCATCCCCGCCGGCCGCGGAAATCCACATTTTTACCACGCCGGCCATGCCGCGTCTGAAAGGGGAAATAACCGCCCATGCCTGACCCTGCTCCTACGGGTAATCTGCTCTGGCAAATCCTGCTGATGATCGTCCTCATCTTTTTCAACGCCTTTTTTGCCGCGTCGGAAATCGCCATTATTTCGCTCAACGACACCAAGCTGAAGAAAATGGCGGAGGAAGGGCACAAAAAAGCCCGGCAGGTTCTCAAGCTGACCGAGGACTCGTCCAACTTTTTGGCCACCATCCAGATCGGCGTCACCCTGGCCGGCTTTCTGACCGCGGCGTCGGCCGCCTCCTCCATGTCCGAGCCTCTGGCCCAGTGGATCGTGGAGAAATTCCCGACGCTGCTGCCCTACGTATCGATCGTATCGGGCGTCAGCATGGTGCTCATTACACTGATCACCTCGTACTTTTCCCTGGTGCTCGGCGAGCTGGTCCCCAAGCGCATCGCCATGCAGAAGGCGGAGGCCCTCTCGTTCCGCGTCATCGGCATTTTGCGGGTGGTGGCGGTGGTCTGCCGTCCTTTTGTCAAGCTGCTGAGCGTTTCCACCAACGTGGTGGTCCGCCTGTTCGGCCTGGATCCCCACGCCGACGAGGAAAACGTCACCGAGGAAGAGATCCGCATGATGGTGGACGTCGGCGAGGAGAAGGGCGTCATCGAAGGCAGCCAGAAGGACATGATCAACAACATCTTCGAGTTTGACGATATCACGGCGGAGGAAATTATGACCCCCCGCACCGACGTCGCCGCTCTCGAGGTGGAGGACGGCCTTGACGAGGCCCTGCGTATTGGGGTGGACGAGGGATATTCCCGCCTGCCGGTTTATGAGGAAGACATCGACCACATCATCGGCGTGCTGTATATCAAGGATTTGCTCCCCTATGTGGGCCAGGCAATTCCCGCGGACGTGTCCATCCGCCATCTGGTGCGGGACACTTATTTTGTCCCCGGCACCAAGCGCTGCGGTGAGCTGTTCTCCGAAATGACCGAGAAACATATCCAGATGGCCGTGGTGGTGGATGAATACGGCGGCGTCGCCGGCATCGTCACCATGGAGGATCTGCTCGAGTCCATCGTGGGCAATATTCAGGACGAATTCGACCACGAGGAGGAGGAGGTCACCCGGATTTCCGAGAATTCCTTCGAAATCGACGGTTCCCTGGATATGGAGGAGCTCGGAGAGCTGCTGCATATCCGGTTCCCCGAGGGGGACTACGACACCGTCGCCGGCTTCCTGATGGATCAGCTGGGCCGCATCCCCGATGAGGACGAACACCCTGTCGTGACCTATGAAAACGCGGCGTTCACCGTCATGGAAATGGACGACCGGCGCATCGAAATGGTGCATGTGGAGCTGACTCCGCCCCCTCCCGTGGAAAGCGAGGAGGATGGGGAAAAGCCCAGGAAAGACAAGGATAAGGACAAGAGCGAATAAAAAAAGGGCGGGATTTTCCCGCCCTTTTTTTGCCGGAGGAAAACCTGCCGCAAAAAATGCAAAACCAAGCGTCCCGCCGGAAAGCGGCGCGCCATCAGCGGAGAATCCAAGCCGGGTTCCGCCGCTTTGCAAGAAATGGCTTAGCGGAACCCGTTCCGCTAAGCCATTTCTTCTAAAAAGGTGCGCACCTAAACGGCGGGACGCTTGGTTTATCCCTGTCGTCTTAAAAAGCTTTCCGTTTCCTCCCGCGTGGGGATGGAAGCGGCGGCCCCTTTGCGGGAAACGGCCAACGCGGCGGCACCGCTGGCCAGCCGGAGAATGTCTTGGGCGGGCAGGCCTTTGGTCAGCCCGGCGAGAAAATACCCCGTGAAGGTATCCCCCGCCGCCGTGGTGTCCACCACCGGCACCTGGAAGATGGGGTGAGCGAAGACGGTCTCCCCGTCCCAATAGCGCACCCCGTTTTCGCCCAGAGTCAGGACAATTTGCGCCCGGGGATACCGGGCCCGCAGCCCGTCCAGCACTTCCTGGGGCCCCTGTGCGCCGGACAAAGCCGCCCCCTCGATTTCGTTGAGCAGGAAGCAGTCCACCAAATCCAGCGGCAGCCCGGCCAGCTCCGGGGTGATGGGGGAGGGGTTGAGAGCGATACGCACACCTCGTTCCGCCGCCCCCCGCAGGAGGCTCTCCAAGCCGTTGGTCTCGTTCTGCATCAGCAGCCAGTCGCCGGCCGCGCGGCCCGCCAAGGCCGCCGCGATATCTTCCCGGGTCAGGGCGTGGTTGGTGCCCGGATACAGCAGGATGGCGTTCTGCCCGGCGGCATCCACCTGGATGACGGCGTGGCCGGACACCGCGTCCGTCACCCGGACGTCCGATATGTCGACCCCCTCTGCCTCCAGCTGCTGAAGCAGAAACAGCCCGTCCCTGCCGACGCAACCGGCGTGGGCCGTGCGCGCGCCGGCCCGGGCCAGAGCCACCGACTGATTGAGCCCTTTGCCCCCGCAGCCCTTGTTCAATTCCAAAGAGGCGATGGTCTCGCCGGGCTGCACAAAATGCGCCACCTGATATACATAGTCAATGTTCAGTGAGCCCACGTTCAGAATTTTCATAGCGGTCCTTTCCGGGCGTCCGCCCTTGGCATCATGGGTTTCAAAAACGGCTCTCCGCCAGCCGGACAAACCGGGCGACCACGTCCTGGATGGAGAAAACCCGCGCCCCCCTCATGTAGGTGCGCACCTGATCGTGGAACCCGGCCGTCCAGCGGGGATCGATGCCCGCCCGGCCTACCACCGCCCCCAGCAGGCTCCCCGCCGTGGCGGCGGTGCAGTCGTTGTCCAGCCCCATGGCTACCGTATTGCCGATGGTGGCGGTGAAGTCTCCCCGGCCAAGGTACAGGCCGAAGATGGTCAGGCAGGCGTTGTTGTTGGTATGGACCGGATGCATCCCCGCGAACCGCTCGTCGATCAGCCGCCGTGCCTGGCGGTAATCGGTTATCTTCCAGCCTGTCTCCAGCGCCCATTCCACATCTCGGTGCAGGGCGCAGTCCCGGGGAATTTCCCGCAGCCCCGCCCGGACGGCCTCCAGCGGGTCGTCCGTCACAAAAGCCGCGGCAATCGCCGCCGCAAAGAACATCTCCCCATAAATGCCGTTGCGCCGATGGCTGAGATACGCATCCCGATAGGCAATCGCCGCCGCCAGCCGGGGATCGCCCGCCGCCGCGTAGGCGAACCCGTCGGCCCGGATATCCGCGCCGATCCATTGGCAGAAGGGATTGTCCCGGTCCGCCGCCTCCGCCGCCGGAATGCCCGCCTTCAGGTTGCGCAGCGCCACATCCTCCGCCGTGCAGGCGCAGGGAAGCCGTTCGATCCACATCCGCCCCACATCCGCCGTGGTGAAATCGAAGCCGTGGGCCTCCAAAATCAGCAGACCCAGCAGGGTATAGGTGATGTCGTCATCCACCGGCACCCCGTCTATGCCGTCCCGGGTGTATTGCTGTCTCGCGTCTACCCCGTACTGCACATCCCAGGGACGATCCACCTGCCGCCAGTACTCCTCCGGCGGGAAAGCCATGCCGCTGGCCGCGGCCAGCGCCTCCATGCGTTCCACCGGCCAATTTTCCACCGGCACCCCCAGCGTGCAGCCGGCGAACCGGCCCAGCACCGCCCCGGCCATCCGATCCTCGAGCCGTTCCGGCCGCTTCGGCGCGTTGCCCCCATCGCACAGGGCGAGAATGGCGGCGTACGCATCCGGCTCCTGTTCCCGCAGAAGCGGGGCGGGATCCAGTCCGCGAATAGCTGCCTCCGCCTGCCGCAGCGCCTCCTCCAGCCTGTCCGCCGCTGCCTCCGCCTCTCTGCTTCTGCCGGACTCCGCCGCCAGCGCGGCGAAATCCGCCGTCCGGTTCAGCCTCTCCCGCAGAGGGCCAAAATCCACATAATGCACACCTGTTTCCTCCTTTACAAATCCGAATGATACGGTATACTGTTAGCATACGCCGCTATTCCGATGATTTCTTCGCAGAAACGGGGTTATCCTATGCAGAATCGCGCCATTTCCGATGCGTATCGCATCGAATACGCTCCCTTTGAGGATCTGTTCCGAGACCAGCCGCGGCTTATCCACTGGGCGGTCAATCAGCCCCTGCCCGACGCCATTCAGGATTTGCACCACCACGACGCGCTGGAGGTGGGCTATTGCCGGGAGGGCGCGGGCATTTTCATCATTGACGGGGAGGTGATTCCCTTTTCCGCTCCCTGCGCCACCGTGATTTATCCCGGCCAGCTCCATAAGGCCTGCAGTATAGGAGAGCCAGCCAGTCGCTGGCTGTTCATCACCTTTCGCGCGCAGGGGCTGTTCGGCGGGGACACGGGCGCTCTGGCCCGCCTGCCTTGGAACGGCCCGCCGGCCCGCGCCTGCCTGTCGGCGGATCATGGGCTGGTCGATCTGGCGCGGGAGGCCGCCGCCGAGCTGGAGGGGAGAAGGGAGGAGGGGGAGGACTGCGCCCGCGGCCTGCTGGCCGCCCTGCTTCTGCGTCACGCGCGGCTTTGCCGGCAGACGGGGGAGGCAGCCTCCGTGTCCGCCCGCCGTCCCTATCTGCAGCGCCTCGCCCCGGTTATCCAGGCCATCAGCCGGGAATACCGGGACGACCTGACCGTGGAAGGTCTGGCCCGCCGCTTTTACCTGCATCCCGCCACCCTGCGGGAATGGTTCCAGAAAGCGATGGGGCTGTCTCCCCAGCAGTACCTCCACCGGGTGCGGATTTCCGCCGCCTGTTCTCTGCTGCTGGGCACCTCCAGGCCGGTGCTGGATATCGGCCTGGAGGTGGGTTACCACTCGGCTTCCAGCTTCGGTCGCCAGTTCCGCGCCGTCTGCGGCTGTACTCCCAAGGCCTATCGTCTCAAACGATAAACGACGGAAAACCATACAAAGAAGCCGGCGTCCCTTTTGGGGCGCCGGCTTCTTTGGCTTAATACGCTTCGAAATCCTTGCCGTTCAGATAGTCGGTCAAACGCTGCTTGAGCGTGTTGACAGCGCTGGCCTTGACGGTATAGGTTTCTCCGGTGCTTTGTACCACCGTGTACAGGCTCGCCGAGGTCTGGTACATATTGACCACCGTGGAGGGGGCGTCCTCTCCGTTAAGGGTCATCTTGAAGATCACGCTCGGCGTGCCGGTGGGCTTTTCAGATGCCGAGCCATTGCGGGCCACGCCCATCAGAATCTGGTACAGGCTCCGGAAGGTGGGAGTGGAATAGGTCTTGTCGCCCACCTTCACCACCAGCTGATCGTCCGATTCTTCTTTGTCGGGGTAATGGCTCAGCTCGAACAGGGTCTCCTTGCCGTCCACCGTGAGGGAAATGCTCTTGACATTGACGATGTTCTCCATGAACAGCATGGTATCCGCCACGTCGTCGTATTGGAGGGATACCCAAGAGGAGATGGAGGAGGAGGACACCAGGTAAATCACCGGGATATCGTCCGCCATCACATAATAATTGCCGTCCTCGTCCTTGTTCCCCACCGTGATGGTATGGGCGGCCACGTTATAATAGTAGGTGATTTGCGGCGTTTCGCTCGAGCCGCTCGAGGTGCCGGAGGAAGCGGTGGAGCTGGCGTTGGGATCGTCCTTGGTGGAAGAGATCGCCGTGTTCAGCTTGGCCACCGTGTAGGGCTTGTCAAAGCCGTACTTGGTCAGATCCTCCTTGGTGGGATACGCCTTGAAAGCGCTGCTGGCCGTCAGGCTGGTGAAAGTGGACAGCGTCTGGGCCAGGTTGGAATTGACGCCCCGCAGATATGGCTTGGTCAGCATGTAGGAATACAGCGACATTTTTGTGTCGGAGGAGGTGACTTGCCGGAACGCGAAGGTCTGCTTGCGGGCCGTGCCGCTCAGCTCCATATCCCGCAGCACCGCCTGGCCGTTTTCGTCGTCGTCGTTTTTAGTGGGCGCGGTCATCAGGGTGGTTCCGATATAGGCGGTGGATGCCTGGGAGACCTCGTCGCCCAGACTGGTTTCCACGATGTATACCTCGCCGCTGTCCTTGACGCGATAATAATATCCGTCCTCCAGTGGTGTCTTGGCGCCGATTTCAAAGGCGTAGGTGGAATCGTCATGGTAGGTCACATTCACCGTCGCCAGCGGCTTGTCAAAGCCAAAATCCGCCGGATTTTCCACCGCGCCCAGCTTTTTGCTGGCCGAGATGGTGGTGACCGCGCTGATTAGATAGTCGATGTTGCTCGTGCCGATGGGCAGATCCTTATAGGCCTCCACCACCATGTCGCCGTCGCTGTTTTTCACCAGGGTGAATTCCTCCCCCTGCAGCTTGACGGTCATGGTCTTGACCGGATCGTCCACCGTCTTGTCGTCCGCCCCCTTGGATTTATCCAGCAGCGAAATGGAGGGGTCGCTGGATACCTCGGAGGAGGACGCGCTTTCCTTGGGCGGGATGAGCAACAGAGCCGTCAGGATCCCGCCCAGAGCCACCACGGCCACGCACGCCAGAATCAGCGTGCGGGTCCGTTTGCTCATGGACTTGCCCTTACTCATAGATGCCTCCTTTTAAGGAAGACCACCAGGCAGATAATCAGGATAATCACCGGAATGCCCACGGTGAAGACACCCAGACCCACAATCAGGGTGGTGGAATCGGAGAAGGTGATGGTATCCCGCTCCAGGGACTTGGTGGATACGTTGATGTCGTCCACCACGCCGGTCATGGCGCCCAGCGCGCTCATCAGCACGTTTTCATTCTTGACGTTGGCCTGACTGGCCGCCAGAATCATTTGGGTGGAGCCGCTGAGGATCACGTTGGTCTTCACCTGCTCGTTGTCCACATAGGTCCATTTGACGGACGCCGCCATGCCGTTGACGGGATAGGCGTCCGCCGCGAAAGACTTGTCGTCTTCGCTGCTGGCATTTTCGTCCGTGGCGTCCTTGATTTTCATCAGTTTGGCGCTTTCCGGGAAGGTGATGATGGGCACGTTGTACAGGGAGTTTTCAGAGTTGTTCTCCTTATGGGTGACAATCTGACGGGTCAGGGGGGTCAGCACATTGGCCGAGCCGGACAAATCCTTGGTGAAATCGGTGTCCGCCGTGTCCGCGTAAGGATAAAAGCCGCTGTAGCGATAGGTGCGGGTCAGGCTGGTCTCCATGACAAGATTGTCGGTGACCTCCAGGCCGTACTCCACATTGAGGAACTCGTACAGATTCTTGCACTCCGCCTGGAAGTCGGCAAACACCATCAGGTTACGGTCGAGTTTGCCGTCGTTGTCCAGCCATTTCTGCAGCCGCTCGATTTCCTCGGCGGTGAAGTCCTTGGTGGGCCCCACGATAAGGCCGGCCACTGTGTTCGCGTCAATCTCCTCCGAGGAGGCCAGATTCAGCTCTTTAAACTCATAGCCGTTGGCTTCATAAATGGATTTCAGGGCGCTGACGGTATCCTCATCCTCTTCGTGCCCCACGAAAGCAGTGACCACCTGCACCGTGTCCCGCATCACGTTCTTGATACGGGAGGCCAGGGTCACCTCCACCTTGGAGGACACGGTCTGCGCCTGGGTATAGCCGTCGCCGCTGATTTCGTACATGTCGTTGAAGGACGCCTTCTGATAGCGATCCCCGCACAGCAGGAGGATATCGCCGGAGGTAACCTCGTACTTATTGTACTGGGTAGCCAGCTGCGGGTTCAGGTTGAGATCCTCGTATTTGACCGTCACCTTGCCGCCGGAATAGGACGTATACTGCTGGAGCGCCTTGTAGATTTCCTTGTACAGCGCCTCCACCTGGTAATAATCGGAGCCCATGTTGGGGTTCTTGTACAGGTCCTCCGATCCGAAGACGATAACCTGCACGTCCTTGTTGATGCTTTTGGCAATTTCCACGCTGTTGTCCGACAGGGAGAACAGCTTGTTCTGCGTCAAATCGATATTGATGGGGAACCGGTCGGCCAGCAGGCTGACCACCACGTTGAGCACCACCACCAGCACCGCCACCACGGCGGTGATTGCCGTCGCCATGCTGCCATAGCGGAAGCGACGGCTGTCCATTTTGGATTTTTTCGGCTTTTTGCCTTTGGCCTTGCCGTCCTGCTCGGGCGCTTCCTCTTCGGCGGCGTCCTCGTCCAGAAAAGCCTCCAGGGAATCCTCTTCTGGCTGCGCGGAATCCTCCGCGTCCTCTCCCGGGCCGGCTTCCTCGGCGGCTTCGCCCTGGCCGGCCGTCTCGCCGTCGGCCGCGGCCTCCTCGTCGGTGGGCAGCAGGCCCTTTTTGTTCAGTGCCTCCAGCAGTTCGTCTTCCAGCTCGCCGTTGCCGGACGTATTCTCAAATCCGTTATCCTTTATCATGTCGGTATTCCTCCCCTCAGCTCCATCTCTTGCGATCCAGAACCCGAACGGTCAGGAACACAAACAGCGCTTGTAAACTCAAGAAAAAGACCACATTGTCGTAGTTGATGACCCCCGAGGTGAAATCGCTGTACCGGCTGGACACCGAGATGAAATTTACCACCGAGGTAATCCATTTGACGGAGGAGAACACCGACCCCAGGCTGTCCACCATGATCATGGCGAAGGAGACCACAAAGGTGCCCAGCGCCGCGATGAACTGGCTTTCCGTCAGGCTGGAGATGAACAGGCCGATGGCGATGACCATGCCGCCCAGCAGCAGCAGCCCCACGTAGTTGCCCACGATCACCAGCCAGTCGGGGGTCACCTGAAAGGCGATGATGACGGCGAACACCAGGGTGATGGAAATGCCGATGGCGAACAGCAGCAGCGCCGCCAGAAATTTGCCCAGCGCGATGCCCGTCAGGCTCACCGGCGCGGTGAGCAGGGCTTGGTCGGTGCGCTGCCGCTTGTCGTCGCTGAGCAGGCGCATGGTCAGCACCGGCAGCACCAACAGCAGCACGATGGTGAACAGGCCGCCGAACACACCGCTTAAATCCGCGCTGCCCGCGTACATGTTGGTTGCGAAGAAATAGAAGCCCGAAAACCCGAACAGCACCGCCAGCACAAAGTAGCCGATGGGGGAGGTGAAGAAGGTTTTGAACTCCCGCTTGAAAATGGCACTCATTTCTTTTTCCCTCCTCGAATGCCCTGAGGCACCCGCTCCCGGGTCAGGGCGATAAAGATATCCTCCAGCGTCATTTCCATGCTCTTCAGGCCCATGAGCGGCCATTTGCGGCTCGCCAGCCGGTCGAACAGGTCGCGGCGGATGTCCGCGCCCTCGCGCACCTCGACGGCGAATTCGCAGACGCCCGGCTCCCGCTCGCCCATGGAGGCGACATTGTCCACCCCGTCGATGCGGGATATCAGCGCGGAAACGTCCGCTTCCGGCCCAGCCACCCGCATCAGGAGACGCCGATCGCTGGAATACTGCTTGGACAGGTTTTCCGCCGTGTCGTTGGCGACGATGGTGCCTTTGTTGATGACCACGATCCGATCGCATACCGCCTCGATTTCGGGCAGAATATGGGAGGACAGGATCACCGTGTGGTGCTTGCCCAGGCTCTTGATGAGCGAGCGGATTTCGATGATCTGGTTGGGGTCGAGCCCCACCGTCGGCTCGTCCAGAATCAGCACCGGCGGATTGCCGATGAGGGCCTGTGCGAAGCCGACCCGCTGCCGGTAGCCCTTGGACAGGTTCTTGATAAGCCGTCCGTACACGTCGGTGATTTTCATCAGCCGGCAGATCTCCGCGATATGTTGGGCGCGGGGCAGGGCGCATTTCTTAAGATCGTACATGAAGTCCAGATATTCGCGCACCGTCATGTCCAGATACAGCGGCGGCTGCTCCGGCAGGTAGCCGATGTTGGCCTTGGCCTCATTAGGCTCCTCCAGCACGTCGTGGCCGTTGATTTTCACAATGCCCTCCGACGCCGACAGATAGCCGGTGAGAATGTTCATGGTAGTGGATTTTCCCGCGCCGTTCGGCCCCAGGAACCCGAGGATTTCGCCCTCTTCCACTGTGAAGCTGATATGGTTCACGGCGCAGTGCCCGCCATATCGCTTCGTCAGGTTTTGTACCTCGATCATGGTTTTGCCATCCCTCCTGTTAGTATCCGCGCAGGCAAGCCCCGCGGAGCTCTCCTGTCCAACGCGCTGTTTTGCGGCTGTTTACCCATGTCCGCACGCTGTTTTCATTGTATCGGAACCGGCGGCGGCAGTTGTAAACAGTCTATAAAAGTTGTGTGTTTATCGTGTGATTTTTCCGTCGGCGCGCGCGGGAAGCATTAACTGCACCAGTATAGCATGTTTCTTCCGTCTTTTCAATGAAAATTTCAAGTCGGAACGGTCCGAAAATGGCGGAGGAGCCGAAAATGCCGGGAATGGAAACCACGCGGAGTGACTGGCGCCCGGAAAATGTGCTATACTAATGGAAATGAAAGGGAAGAAGGCGGCTGCCGATGGATAAGCGTCCGATGAAAACCGTGGGGGAATCCCGCACCGAGCAGGTGCAGATCGTGCTGCCCGGGCACAGCAACGGAGACGGCCGTCTGTTCGGCGGCCGTTTGATGGAATGGATCGACGTGGTGGCCGCCGTGGTCGCCCGCCGGCACAGCGGCGTGAACGTCACCACCGCCGCCGTGGACAATCTGCAGTTCAAGGCCGCCGCCCATATCGGGGACACCGTTCTGCTCGTGGGGCGGATGACCTGGACGGGCAACACCTCCATGGAGGTGCGGGTGGATGTGTATGTGGAAAATCTGGGCGGGGATAAAGCGTTGATCAATCAGGCCTATCTGGTGCTGGTGGCCATCGATCAGGAGGAAAACCCGGTTCCCGTCCCCGGCCTGTTTACCATTGTACCTGAGGAAAAGGCGGAATGGGAGGGCGGCCAGCGCCGCCGCGCCCTGCGCCGCCAGCGCCGGGATGAGCAATACTGAACATCGCAAATTTTCCGTACCAATCCGCAAAAAAACGGCTATCTCTTCCCAACTTCCCGCGTTATGATAAAAAGGGCCGCGGCCCGAAATCCTATGGGAAGAGGAGATGCCGGTCATGGACAACATGCGCAGAGCCATCTGTTTCGAAACCCCCGACTATATCCCCATGAATTTTGTGATCAACCCCTCCTGCTGGGAGGCCTATCCGCAGGATGCGATTTTCGAGCTGATGGAATCCCATCCGCTGCTGTTTCCGGGTTTCCGGCGGCCGGCGGGCCGTTACGTGCCGGAATACCCGCTGGTGGCCCGCAAGGGTGCGGATTTTACCGACGACTTCGGCTGCGTCTGGCGAACCACCGTCGACGGCATCACCGGCACGGTGGTGCGGCACCCGCTGGAGGATTGGGAGGCGTTTGCCTCTTACCGGGGGCCGGATCCGGCGGTCTGCATGGGCATCGGCCCGGTGGATTGGGAGGTCGAGAGGGCGCGGGTGGAGGCCGAAAAGGCTGCCGGGGGCTTGTCCGCCGGCGCCCTGCGTCACGGCCACACGTTCCTGCAGCTGTGCGATCTGCGGGGCTATGAAAACCTGATGTACGATTTTCAGGACGAGGATCCCCGCATTTTTCAGCTGATTGAGCTGGTGGAAGCCTTTAATATGGAAATTGTCCGGCGGTACCTGGACATGGGCGTGGATAGGATGGGCTATGCCGAGGATTTGGGCATGCAGGTCGGCCCCATGCTCTCGCCCGCCCATTTCCGCACGTACATCAAGCCGGTTTACCAGCGGCTGATGCGCCCCGCGAAGGAACGCGGCGTCATTGTCCATATGCATTCCGACGGGGATATCCGCTTGCTGGCGGACGACCTGATCGAGGGTGGCGTTCAGGTGATTAACCTGCAGGATCTGGTCAACGGGATCGACTGGATCGCCTCCCGCTTCGCCGGCCGGATTTGTGTGGATTTGGACATTGATCGGCAGCTGGTGACCGCCAAGGGCACGCCTGAGCAGATCGATGCACTTATCCGGGAAGAGGTTTCCAAAATCGGCGGGAAACGCGGGGGACTGATGATGACTTACGGCTGGTATCCCGGCGTGCCGCTGGAGAACGCCCGCGCCGTGATGGACGCGATGGAAACCTACGCCCTGTTTTACAGCTGAAGGCCAGAAAGGCGCCGCGGATACGTCCGCGGCGCCTCAGTCTGTCAAAGAAGGGGAATCCGCCATTCGGAAGACGAAAAAAGCGGAGGCGGGTTACCGATCGGTGTTTGCGAGGACATGTGACTCGCAAACACACCTTATAGGCGAAAAATAGCGGAAACACATGTGTTTCCGCTATTTTTCAAGAGCAGGGGTGGTACTGGCGGGGATAGAGGGAGCAAGGCGAGTATAACGAGCCGCCGCGATCCGGCATCCCCGTCCAGCAGCGTGTCGACTTTGTCGACGCGCTGAGAGCGCCGTCCGATGATGGACGGCGCTCTTCGTTTATGCTGGGGGATTATCGCTGTCGTCTTCGAGCAGCTGCAGCGCCAGGGTGTTGGTGTTCAGACGATTCACGATCCGGTCGGTCAGCACCGGGTACCGGGCGGGATCGCTGTCGTGCAGCAGGTCGGCGGTTTTGACCAGACGGGCGATGGGGTGGCCCTTCAGGGCGGCGATATACTTCTGGTAAGGGACGGCGGGCTCCCGCGTCAGGAGGCGGAGAGCCTCGAGAATGGCGGCGGGAAAGCCCGCCCGTTCCAGATCGGCAAAGGTCATCATGGTTTTCTCCACCACGTCGTGCAGCAGGGCCACGGTGATGGACGCCTCGTCGGGCATCTGCTCTGCCAGGTGGAGCGGGTGATGGATATAGGGCAGCCCGGCCTCGTCCTCCTGCCCGCGATGGGCGTTGTAGGCGATGCGCAGGGCTTTTTTGGTCAGCGCGGTGTACAGCATGCGGTTCCCTCCCTTTCGGACAGTATAGCACAGAAGGACCGCGGGAGAAAGCGGCGGAGCATAAAAACATCCCCGGGCATCCGTGAAGGATGCCCGGGGACGCGTTTTTTATCAGGGATTTACAGGGGGTTATTTCTTCCGCTTGCGCACGGCCACCGCAGCCGCCGCCGAAGAGGCCAGCAGGACGACGGCCCCCGCCGCCAGGGTCACGCCGGTGGGCGGGATAACCGGCGTGTCGCCGCCGGCCCCGGAGGGCTCGGAGGCGTCGGAGGAATCGGGGGACGGGCCGGGGATCCGGCTGAGGATCGGAAGCGTCCACCAGCGCCTGATAGGCGGCCTCGGCGGCGGTCAGCACGGCGTAGTTGCCGACCAGCTTCTTCTGCGCGTCGGTCAGCGCGTCATAGGCGGCGCGGGCTTGCGCGATGCGGTTCCGGCTGTCCAGTGTCACGGTGCCGATGGCGTCGATTTTCTCGCTGACGGCCGCGGCCTTCGCCTCGTCGTCGGCGGCATCCTCGCTGGGGGTCAGGCCCGTCCAGATGGGAGCGGTGTAGGCCACATAGTCGGCGTTCTTGATTTTTTCCTCGGAATCCTTGACCCGCACATAGAAGTAGGTGGCGGTGGCGGAGGTGAGGGTGACGTCGATGTTTGCGCTGTAGCCGTTTACGTCGAAGGCTTTCACCACTTTGCCTCCGTCGGAGACGATCTCGATGGTCTTCAGCTTATCCTTGGCCACAGTGGTGTCGGGATCGCTGACGGCAATCTGGAAATGGAAGGTGTTGGTGCCGCCGTCCAGCTCGCTGCCCAGCACCTGGCCGTTGACCTTGTAGTCGATGAGCAGGTTGCTGTCGTCGGTGGCGTAGGTGCGGTGCTTGCGGATGGCGTCGTAGATTTTCGTCTCGGTCAGCTCGTCGGTAAGGACGGCGGTGCGGGTTTCATAGCCGGTGATCCAGCAGCCCTGATGGATGTCGGAGTTGCCGGTGGGGGATACGTGCCAGCCGGCGTCCAGGGCTTTGATGTACCCCTCCTCAAAGTGGCCCACCTTGGTGTCCTGAATGGACAGGAAGTTGATAATTTCGTAGGTGTTGAGCACCTTGTCGACCGCCTCGGAGTAATGGCCGAAGTCGTCGAAATCCCACACGTTGTTCCACAGATCCTTCGGGTGGTTCCACTGGGCCAGGAGGGTGGGGCTGGCGGCCAGCACGTCGTAGAACTGCTGCATGCCGTCCCACAGGGCCTTTTCCTTGGCGGCGTTGCCGTGATCCTCTTTGGTGAACACCACGTTATCCAGGCTGTCGGCGGAGCCGGCGGGATAGGTGAACATCTGGTCATAGGTGCCGCCGAAGACGTTCATATGCCCGAAATAGCCGCTGGCTTCAAAGCCGATCATGGCCAGAAAATCGTCGGAGGTGTACTTCTCCGCCGCGGCCATGCCGTCCAGGTAATCCTGGGTGCTCAGCTTGCCGCCGCCGTGAGGGCCGTAATGGTGATCGGTAATCATCAGAAAATCGGCGTTGCCTTTCTCCGCCGCGTGCTTGAAGGCGTCCGCCGGGGTGGAGCGGCGGTTCTCCGTCCAATAGGTGTCGAAGCCGCGGCTCTCGTACCAGGCGTCGTTGTCCGGATCGCCCGCCCCGTCCGAGACGCCGGTGTGGGCGTGCAGGTCGCCGAAGAAGACCTGCAGCTTGCTCTCGTCGACCGTCACGGGCTTGACCGTCACGGTGATTTCCGCCTTGTTGCCCGTCTTGGAATCGGTGGCGGTGACGACGGCGGTTCCGGCTTTCAAACCGTGGATGGCGGCGGCCTGCGGATAGGCCTCATAGGTCTGCACCATGGCGATGTCCGGCTTGCTGGACGTCCAGGTGACGCCGGCAAAGTTCGGCTCGTCCAGATCCGACTGCAGCTCGGCCACGAAGCCGCGCAGCTCGTCGATGGTCTGCGCGGAGGCGGCGAAGGAGATTTGTCCGGCGTTTTCCGCCTTTTCCCGGTAAGCCAAGGCTTGTGCCTCCTTGTCGCCCAGGGCGCGCCGATAAATCCGCACGTCGTCGAGGGCGAAGTTGTTGGCGCCCACATGCCAGTTGTTGCCGCCGCCAATCAGGAAGGGCAGGCCGCTGTCCGCCGAGGCGCTCTGTTTGTCGGCGGGGATGGCGGCGGTTTCCAGCAGTTCGCCGTTTTTGTACAGTTTGATGCCGCCGTCCTTATCCACCGCGTAGACGATATGCGTCCATTTACCGGCGTCCACGGGGGATTGGTTGGTTTTGGCGTAGGGGCTGGAGCCGTCGCCCAGGGCCATGTACATGTGGTCGAGGCCAGAATACATCGATCCAGAAGGAGAAGGAGTAGTCCCCCGTACCCAGGGCCAGGGTCTTGGAGGCCTGCAGGTAGGATCCGCCGGTGAACCGGGCGGCCGTCCCGCCGTTGACGCCCTTTTCATAGGTCAGGGCGGTGCCCTTGCCGGTGAAATCGAAGCCGTTGTCCGAGCTGTCGGCGGTGTTCGATTCAAAATCCAGGCGGCAGGCATAGTCCTGGGCCAGATAGGCGGTTTTCTCGTACGCCGCCTTCACGTCGGCGGCGGACAGGGCGGAGGCATACAGGACCACTTCGTCGAGGGCGAAGTGGTTGTTTTCCATCCACGACGTGCCGCCCGCGCCGATCTGGAAGATTTGGTCGCTGTCCACGGTTTCCCCGCGCTTGTTTTCCGGTATAGCGGCGGTTTCCAGCAGCTCGCCGTTTTTATACAGCTGGATGCCGCCGTCCCGGTCGACCACGTAGGCCACGTGAACCCACGCGTTCTTCTCCGTCGGGGATTGGTTGGTCTTGGCGTAGGCGGAGGAGCCGTCGCCCATGGCCAGATACAGGTGATCCGCGCTGGCGTACATCAGGCCGGTGCCCCGGTATTTCTCGCCGACGCCGTAGTCCTGGTTCCCCATGACATAGGTGAACTGCGGGGTGCCGAAATCCTGGATCCAGAAGGAGAAGGAATAATCGCCGGTGCCGAAGGACAGAGCCTTGGAAGCTTTGAGGTAGGATTTTCCGGTGAATTTCAGGGCCTTGCCGCTCACCCCGGTGATATACTCCAGGGAGCCGCTCCCCTGCGCGGCAAAGTCAAGGCCGTTGCCCGTGGAATCCTTGGTGTCGCCGTCGAAGTTCAGATAGACCGCTGGGGCAGGGGCGGTACCTTCCGCCAGAGCGCCGGCCGGCGCGATCCCCAGGGACAGCCCGGTCAGGGGGACCGCCGCCGCGAGAGCCAATGCCGCCATTTTTTCAGCTTCATCGTCTGCATTCACCTCTCTGTTTTAGGAGCGCGGGAAAAGCGTTCCCGCTCCCTTTATTTCCATTATTAGGGCAAACGGCGGAAAAGTAAATCCTCCATTTTCCGGCGATCGACAATTCCGGGAAATGGAGGATTTTTTGGATTTTCAGCGGATTTGGATGTCGTTTCCCGGGTCGGCCTGGCATTTGCCTTTGAGGAACCGGCAGCCCTCCAGCACGATGTTCTTGCAGGTGTACTGCGGCCGGGCGGAGGAATCCTTTTTCACCTGGGTGCCCACGTGGAAAATCTCGGCGTCGGCGGCGTAGGGGGTGGTGAAGGTGCAGTTTTTAAACAGGATATCCTTGGGGATAGGGCCCTCCACATAGGTTTCGTTTTCCACCCGTACCCAGAAAACGTTGAACCGGCAGTTCTCAAAGGTGCCGGAGGAGCGGACGCGCACGGTGCCCTCGATATAGGAATTTTTCACCACGTAGTCCTTGTTGAGGGAGTAGAAGGCGATTTGACAGCCGGGGGCGAGGCCGGGAACCGCGCGGTTCAAGCGGATCTGCACGGAGGTGTCGGAGGGATACACCTCCGCGATGGTTGCCGTGCCGTAATCCTGGCCGGTGGCCATGTTGTAGATGGCCAGCTCGTCCCCAGGATTTAGGCCGTTGCGATACGGCTCGGCCTCGGTGGGGGTCATGACCACTCGGCCGGTGTCCGCGTCATAGGAGGTCACGTTGCAGATGACGGTGGACAGATTGAAGGCGTCGTCCCCGAGCGGGCCGATGTAGCAGCTGTCCCAGGTGGGCTTGGAGACGTTGTCCTTGACGTGGAAGCCGTCCCGCCAGGAGACGAGATGGATGCCGGATCCCTCCGGCGGCTCCAGGCGTACGTTGGTGAAGCGGGTGTAGCCCCGGTTGGAGCGGATATCGAAGGCGAATTCGGGCACGGCTTCGATATAGACGTTGCTCATCTCGAAATTTTCGGTTTCGCTGATGGAGAAAAGGCTGCCGATGCTGTGGGAGTTCTGATAGACGGGGAGGATGAATTCCTCCCCCACCTGCGCCGCGGCCACCCGGGACGCGTCCGTCATATACAGGCGGTAGGAGCCGGTTCCCAGCTGCTCCATGGAGGAGATGAAGTAGTGCAGCCGCTCGTCCGTCCGGTTGCGGAAGGCGTAATAGGGCTGAGGCGGTTCCACCTTGCCGGTGAAGTTCAAATCGTCCCGGGTGGTGAAATCGATATATCGTTTATCCGGGTCGATGGCGGCGACGGTGCCCAGGACGAAGGGCTTCGGGGAATAGTCGATGATAAAGCCAGAAAACTCCACGTTCCGGCACTGCTTGAAGTAGGCGACGCGGTAGGGGGCTTTCATCAGCAGACGGGTGTGATCCCCCAGGATGCGGAGGTTCTCGCCGCCGATGAGGCTGAACACCCGCTTTAGGCTGTTTTCCTCCGGGGCGGAGGCCAGCCGGTAGGTGGCGTCCTTCCGGAACAGGAGAACCTTTTCGGGCTTCGCGCTGGCCATAGCGGCCTCCACGGCCCGGGAAACGGCGGGGCCGTCGTCGGTGGATCCGTCGCCCTTCGCGCCGTAATCCTCGGGCCGGAAGATTTCCGCGTTCTCAGGCACGGCGGTGGTATAGGCCGGACGGGCGGCGAGAGGCGATGTCTGAGGGGCGGACGAGGCGGCGCCGCTTTCGCCGGGCGCGGCCGGACGGGAGCAGGCAGACAGCGCGGGTACAAGCAGCAGGGCGATCAGAGCGGAAAAATAGCGCCGGATGGGTTGCCGCATGAGGCTACAGTCCTTTCAGCATGTGGTGATACCAGTCGAGAGACACAGTCTCCCAGCTTATTCAACCACGCGCGGGCCGGAAAGTAAATCGCCCATTTTCCGGGGATCGACGAAAATGAAAAAACCTCCGGCAAAAAGCCGGAGGCGGCGGTTACCAAGGGAGAAACACGCTCAAGGCCATGGTGAACTGGGCCCCATAATATTTAGGATATAAGATAGGGACGCTTTGGCTGCGCCACGAGGGGAACAACCGCCTTTAGGCAACGACGTCCTCTATTGACAATCCAACAGAGAGTGGTATACTTTTCCCGGTGGCACTACCGGCGGCAGAGAGGCCGCGCGCGGTTTCAAGGCGGTTGTCTCCTCCCATTCTCTGGGAGGGAGAACGCTTCTTTTTCCCTCCTGTGAAAGGAGGGGATGCTGATGGTTACATATCCAGAGCTGTTTCAGTTCTGCCTTGTGGTAATCGGCATTATCGGCGTGATTATTTCCGCCATAAAAAAGAAGTAAGCCGCCCGTTCCCCAACGCTTCGGCTTACTTCTAGTCGCACGAGGGGACAACCGCCTTTTGGTAGTGCCACCATCTATTTGTATGATAGTATAACACGCGGGTTTTGTCAAGGGGCGGCAAGCCTTAAAGCGCTGCTGCGATCCAAAAGAGTATAGTTAATTTTTAATTTTTTCTTAATTATTGCCATTGGAATGTATACATTCCAATGGCAATTCATGATCTGTGGTAAAACCAAGGAGGTGCACAAGAAAAAGAAAGGAAGATGAGCTTTATGAACGAGAACGGGCCGGAATGCGGCTACCTGGAACAGGAATTCAGCAGACTGCCTGAAAAAGCACAGCGGGCCGTCTGCTGGGTGCTTGAAAACAAAAGCATGGCCGACCAATTCGCACGGGGGGAAAAGCTGACGGATCGAGCCGTAAAAGACATGGCGAGGAAAGCCCTGGAAAAAGAAGACTATCTCCTGCTGGCGCTGGTCTGTTATAAAAAGTGGAAAGACGATAACGCGGGCGGGTAATTGGAGGCGCTTCCCCAAGTCTTTCCCTTGCTCTTTTTCGCCCGAAATGCTATAATAAAGGGAATCGTCCGCCGGGCCTGGGGTTCGGCGGAGGGGGATTCTCGATTTTTTGGCCGGGCTGCCGGCCTTTCATAACAGGAGGCACATGTTTTGCGTATAGGAATCGACATCGGCTCCACCACCGTCAAGGTGGTGGTGCTGGACGACAGCGACCGGACCATATTCAAAACCTACGAACGCCACATGTCCAAGGTGCGGGAGAAGACCGCCGAGATGCTGGAGCGGCTGACCGATACCCTGGGCGGGCAGGAGGTGCAGGTGGCGATCACCGGCTCCGCCGGCCTGGGGGTGGCAAATGCCTCCGGCATCGAATTCGTTCAGGAGGTTTTTGCCACCGCGGGGGCGGTGGAGCGCTTCATCCCCGACACCGACGTGGTGGTGGAGCTGGGCGGCGAGGACGCCAAAATCATTTTCCTGACCGGCGGGCTGGAGGAGCGGATGAACGGCTCCTGCGCCGGGGGCACCGGGGCCTTCATCGACCAGATGGCCACCCTGCTGAACATCACCGCCGACGAGCTGGACGCGCTCAGCCTCCAGCATGAGAAGCTGTACGCCATCGCGTCCCGCTGCGGCGTGTTTGCCAAATCGGATATACAGCCCCTGCTCAACCAGGGCGCGCAGAAGGCCGACATCGCGGCCAGCATTTTCCAGGCGGTGGTCAACCAGACGGTGGCCGGCCTGGCGCAGGGGCGGGAAATCAAGGGCAAGGTGCTGTTCCTGGGCGGTCCGCTCTTCTTCCTGAAGGGCCTGCGGGAGCGGTTTGTGGACACCCTGAAGCTGGACGAGGAGCACGCCGTGTTCCCCGACAACGCCGACGTGTTCGTGGCGGTGGGGGCGGCCTGCTACGCGGAGAACACCGAGCCGGTGCGCTTCGAGGAGTTGATGGCCCGCATCCAGGACGCCTCGGCCCAGAAGAACACCACCAACACCATGCCTCCCCTCTTCGCCTCCGACGAGGAGTACGAGGCCTTTGCCGCCCGGCACGCGGCGGCTTGCCCGCCCCCCATGGACGCGGACGGCTACACGGGGGACGCCTATCTCGGCGTGGACGCCGGATCCACCACCACCAAGGTGGCGCTGGTCTCTCCGGACGGCGGGCTGCTGTACACCTATTACGCCTCCAACCAGGGCAATCCCGTCCAAGTGGTGCTGGAGCAGCTGAAGGAAATCTACCGCCGCTTCGGCGACCGGGTGGTCATCCGGGGCAGCGCGGCCACCGGCTACGGCGAGGAGCTGGTGAAAAACGCGTTTCACATCGACCTGGGGCTGGTGGAGACGGTGGCCCATTACCGGGCGGCCCGGCATTTCAGCCCGCAGGTGGATTTCATCATCGACATCGGCGGGCAGGACATGAAATGCTTCAAGGTGCGGGGCGGCGCCATCGACAGCATCCTGCTCAACGAGGCCTGCTCCTCTGGATGCGGCTCCTTCATTGAGACCTTTGCCAAGGCGCTGGGCTATGACATCGCGACCTTCTCGAAGCTGGGGCTGCGGGCGGAAAAGCCGGTGGATCTCGGCTCTCGCTGCACGGTGTTCATGAACTCCTCGGTCAAGCAGGCCCAGAAGGAGGGCGCGGGGGTGGACGACATCTCCGCCGGCCTGTCCATCAGCATCGTCAAAAACGCGATTTACAAGGTCATCCGCGCCGCCGACCCGGCCGAGCTGGGGCAGCACATCGTGGTGCAGGGCGGCACCTTCCTCAACGACGCGGTGCTGCGCAGCTTCGAGCTGGAGCTGGGCGCCGAGGTCGTGCGGCCCACCATCGCGGGCATCATGGGCGCGTACGGCGCGGCCCTGGCCGCCCGGGACGCGGCGGCGGCCGGCCGGCTGGAAGGGGAGCGTTCCGGCGTCCTCACGCCGGAGGAGCTGAAGGATTTTGTCCATACGGCGAAATCCAGCCAGTGCGGCCTGTGCGGCAACCACTGCCAGCTGACCATCAACTCCTTCGGCGGCAACCGGCGGTTCATTTCGGGCAACCGGTGCGAGCGCCCGCTGGGCAAAGGCAAGCAGAAGGACGTTCCCAACCTGTATAAATGGAAATACGATTACATCCGCTCCCTGCAGGGCGGGGAGAACCGGCGGGGGCGCATCGGCATCCCCCTGGGGCTCAACCTGTATGAAAACCTGCCTTTCTGGCACGCGTTTTTCACCACTCTGGGCTATGAGGTGGTGCTGTCTCCCGAGTCCAACCGGGAGCTGTACGCCTGCGGGCAGCACACCATCCCGTCGGACACGGTGTGCTATCCGGCCAAGCTGATGCACGGGCATGTGGAAAAGCTGCTGGAAATGGGGGTGGACGCCATCTTCTACCCCTGCCTGCCCTACAATTTCGACGAGGAGCGGGGCGACAACCATTATAACTGTCCGGTGGTGGCCTATTATCCCGAGCTGCTGGCGGCCAACGTGGCGCAGCTGTCCGAAATCCGGTATATGACCCCGTATTTCGGCATTCACCGGCCGAAGGACTTCGCCAAAAAGGCGGCGGAATACTTTGGGCAGGAGCTGCATCTCCCGGCCGCGGAAATCAAAAAAGCGGCCAAGGCGGCCTACGCCGCCCATGACGCGTACATGCAGGCCATCCGCCAGAAGGGCGAGGAAATGGTCGCCTACGCCAGACAGAACGGCAAGCGGATCATTGTGCTGTCCGGCCGGCCTTACCACATCGACCCGGAAATCAATCACGGCATCGACGGCCTGATCGCCTCCTTCGGCCTGGTGGTGGTGACCGAGGACGCGGTGGCCCACCTGGGCCAGAAGAAGCCGGTGCAGGTGCTCAACCAGTGGACGTACCACAGCCGGCTGTACGCCGCCGCCGAATACGTCACCACCCAGCCGGATATGCAGCTGGTGCAGCTGGTGTCCTTCGGGTGCGGCATTGACGCCATCACCACCGACGAGGTGCGCGCCATCCTGGAGCGGGGCGGCAAGCTCTACACCCAGCTGAAGATCGACGAAATCAACAACCTGGGCGCGGTGAAAATCCGTATCCGCAGCCTGCTGGCCGCCATGGACGCGCGCGAGGACGCGCCGGCCGACGCGGGCTGAGGGGCCGGAACGAGGTCCCGCATTTTGAGACAACGATCCCATGGAAAGGAAACAACGTATGGCCGAACTGCTGTATAACGAGGAAGGGCGGCTGCTCTTCACCGAAGAGATGAAGAAGGAGTACACCCTTCTCATGCCCCAGATGCTGCCGGTGCATTTCACCATGCTCAAAAAGGTCTTTGAGATGGAAGGCTACCAGGTGGATATGCTGACCACCAACCACCGCGGCATCGTGGACGAGGGGCTCAAATACGTCCACAACGACACCTGCTATCCCGCGCTGCTGGTCATCGGCCAGCTGCTGGACGCCGTGAAAAGCGGCAAGTACGATCCCCATAAGCTGGGGCTGCTCATTACCCAGACGGGCGGCGGGTGCCGCGCGTCCAACTACATCCATCTGCTGCGCAAGGCCCTGCACCGCGCGGGCTACGACTACATCCCGGTGGTGTCGGTCAACCTGTCGGGGCTGGAGAAAAACCCGGGCTTTTCCCTGGGGCTGGGCATGATCCTGCGCATGGCCTATTCCATGATTTACGGGGACTTAATCGTGCACATGGCCAACCAGTGCCGCCCCTATGAAATCGTGGAGGGGGAGACCGACCGCCGCATCGCCGCCTGGGTGGAGCGGCTGGTGGAGGATTTCACCCGCAAGGGCGCGTTCAGCAAGGGCCACGTGCGGGAGAACTTCAATGCGATTTCGGACGATTTCGCCTCCATCCCGGTCCATCGGGTGCCCAAGGTGCGGGTGGGGGTCGTGGGGGAAATCTACGTCAAATTCGCCCCCCTGGGCAACAACAACCTGGAGGATTTCCTGCGGTCGGAGGACTGCGAGCCGGTGGTGCCCGGGCTGACCGATTTCATCCTGTTCAAATGCGACAACCGGGTGGAGGATCATAAGCTTTACGGCGGCAAAACGGCCACCTACATCGGCGCGGGCTTTTTGAAAAAATACGTCCGCCGTCTGCAGGACGACATGATCGCGGCCATCGGGCGGCATCCCGAGTTCCGCAAGCCCTGCACCTTTGACCATCTCAAGGAGCTGGTCAAGGGCTACCTCGGCTACGGCAACAAGATGGGCGAGGGCTGGCTCCTCACGGGGGAGATGCTGGAGCTCATCGACTCGGGCGTGTGCAACATCGTGTGCACCCAGCCCTTCGGCTGCCTGCCCAACCATGTGGCGGGCAAGGGCATGGTGCGCAAAATCAAAAACAACCACGCCGACGCCAACATCGTGTGCATCGACTACGATCCCGGCGCCACCCGCATCAACCAGGAGAACCGCATCAAGCTGATGCTGGCCAACGCGAAAATCAAGGCCGGCCGGGCCAAGGTGATCGCCCGCCCGGCGGAATCCGACACGGAACAAGCGCCCGCCGCGATAAAATAAACGGCGGCTTTCATAATTGACGCCTCTGCGGGTAACACTACCGGAGAGGTGATCGCGATGAGCCAGACGAACACAAATACCAACGGCGAGACGCCGGAGGAGGCCGCCTCCCTGCAGGGGCAGCTGAAGGACGTGGTGGAAAACGGGGCGGTGACCACCAATGACGGCCGGCATACCATCCACTGCCTGACCATTATTGGGCAAATCGAGGGGCATTACGCCCTGCCCCAGGAAAACAAGACCACCAAATACGAGCACGTCATCCCGCAGCTGGTGGCCATCGAGGAAAGCCAGGAGATCGAGGGCCTGCTTATCCTGCTCAACACCGTGGGCGGCGACATCGAGGCGGGGCTGGCCCTGGCGGAACTGATCGCCGGAATGACCAAGCCCACGGTGTCCCTGGTGCTGGGCGGCGGGCATTCCATCGGGGTGCCCCTGGCGGTGGCGGCCAAGAAGTCGTTCATCGCTTCCACGGCCACCATGACCATCCATCCCGTGCGCATCAACGGCCTGGTGCTGGGCGTGCCCCAGGCCTTCACGTATTTTCAGCGGATGCAGGAGCGGATTACCACCTTCGTCACGTCCAACTCCCATATGTCCCCCAAACGGTTCACCGAGCTGTGCATGAACACCGACGAGCTGGCCACCGACGTGGGCAGCGTGCTGGACGGGGAGGACGCGGTGAAGGAGGGCCTCATCGACGGGCTGGGAAGCCTGTCGGACGCCATCGGCGCGCTCAATACCATGATCGACGAGAACCGGGCGAAGCAGACGGAGGAACCCGCCGCCCACCCGGCCGACTGACGCCGGAATTCCGGCCCGCGGAAGCGGGCACATTACATAATCGAGGGGTTTGTCCATGGCGCAGAGAAAAACCACAACCAAATCGCGGCCCTCCTCCGCCAAAGCGGAGGCCAACAGCCGCAAAAAGGGGAAGCCGACGGCCGAGCAGGCCAGCGCCCGGCATCAGGTCGCGGCCATCCTGCTGTTTTTCGGCGCCCTGCTGCTGCTGGCTCTCGTGCTTATTCCCGGGGCCAGCCTGTGGGGGCAGCTGCACAAGCTGCTGCTGGGGCTGTTCGGCATCTGCGCGTTCGTGCTGCCGGTGCTGATGGGGTATATCGCGGTCATCGCCGCCATGGAAAAGCCCATCGGCAGCATCAGCTCCAAGCTGTGGCAGTGCGTGCTGCTGCTGGTGATGCTGGGCAGCGCCATCTACATATGCACCACCTCGCCGGAGGGGATCAATTACTTCAAGGCCATCGGCCAGGGCTATATGGACGGCATCGCCCTGCACAGCGGCGGGGTGCTCGGGGTGCTGCTGGGCTACCCGCTGGAATACGCCTTCACCGACCTGGGGGCGAAAATCATCATTTTTCTGCTCATCGGCATGTTCCTGATGCTGGTGACCGGCACCACCATCCTGTCCCTGTTCCGCACCGCCTATAAGCCGGTGAAAAAGACCAGGGAATCCATCGAGACGGCCATGTCCGTGTCCGCCGAGCGGCGGCAGCGCAGGGCCGCGCCCATCGACATCGACCTGGGCGACGGGTATGAGGAGGAGCCGGCGAAGCCCGGCCGCCGCAAGGCCGCGCCCCCCGCCCCCCTGCCCGAGACGGCACAGGAGCTTTCGCCCGAACAGCCGCCTGTCAAGTCGGACAAGCTGGCGGCGCTGGAAAAGGCGGCCCGGGACATTCAGGCGCAGGAAGAAGCCCCGCCCCCCAAGCTGGACGACATCCTGAAGGCCAAGGAGAAGCCGGGGGAGGACAAGCCGGATAAGGCGGCCAAGACCGGGTTCGCCCCGCCCACCCAGACCTCCCTGTTTCCCGAGGAGGAGGACGGCTACCGCTATCCGCCCATGTCCCTGCTGGACGAGCCCAAGGCGGCCAACGACGCGGCCGGCGAGCTGGATGTGCAGGGGCTGTCCAAGCTGCTGGTGGGCACCCTCAAGGACTTCGGCGTGAGCACCAGGGTCATTGACGTCACCCGCGGCCCCTCGGTCACCCGGTTCGAGCTGGAGCCCAGCGCCGGGGTGAAGATCAGCCGGATCACCGGCCTGGCGGACGACATCGCCCTCAGGCTCGCCACCACCGGGGTGCGCATCGAGGCCCCCATTCCCAACAAGGCGGCCGTGGGCATCGAGGTGCCCAACAAGAGCCGCAAGGTGGTCTGCCTCAGGGAACTGCTGGATACCACCGAGTTTTCCTGCGCCAAGGGCAAGCTGACGGTGGCCCTGGGCAAGGATATCGAAGGCAAAATCATCCTGGCGGACCTCGCCAAAATGCCCCATCTGCTCATCGCCGGCACCACCGGATCGGGCAAATCGGTGTGCACCAACTCGATGATCCAGTCGGTGCTCTACCGGGCGTCGCCCAAGGAAGTCAAGATCATGCTCATCGACCCCAAGCAGGTGGAATTTGGGATTTACAACGGCATCCCCCACCTGCTGGTGCCGGTGGTCACCGACCCGCGCAAGGCGGCGGGGGCCCTGGGCTGGGCCGTCAACGAGATGCTGGGCCGGTACAAGACCTTTGCCGAGAACAACGTGCGGGATCTCCAGTCCTACAACGCCCTGGCCCGCAAGAGCGACACCCTCAAAGAGCTGCCGCTTATTCTCATCGTCATTGACGAGCTGGCCGACCTGATGATGGCCGCGGCCAGCGAGGTGGAGGATTCCATCATACGCCTGGCTCAGATGGCCCGGGCGGCGGGGATGCATATGGTCATCGCCACCCAGCGCCCCTCAGTGGATGTCATCACCGGCCTCATCAAGGCCAACATTCCCTCCCGCCTGGCGCTGACCGTGGCGTCGGCGGTGGACTCCCGCACCATCCTGGACGCCGGCGGGGCGGAGAAGCTGCTGGGCTACGGCGATATGCTGTTCATGCCGGTGGGCCAGCCCAAGCCTCTGCGGGTGCAGGGCTGCTTCGTGACCAACCGGGAAGTGGAATCGGTGGTGGATTTCCTCAAGAACACCGAAAAGCAGGAATACGACCAGCAGATCATCGACGAAATCGAGCGCCAGGCCGCGGCCAGCGGCAAAACCTCCGGCAAGGGCGGCGGGGACGACCTGGGCGACGGGGACGAGGACGACATGCTGCCCCAGGCCATCGAGGCGGTGGTGGAGGCGGGCATGGCCTCCACCTCCATGCTCCAGCGGCGGCTGCGCCTGGGCTATGCCCGGGCTGGCCGGATTATGGACCAGCTCGAGGAGCGGCACATCATCGGGCCGCATGAGGGCAGCAAGCCCCGCCAGGTGCTGATCACCCGTCAGCAATGGCAGGAAATGAGCCTCAGCCGCGAGGACGGCGACGAGGAATCCTAGAATAACGAAAGAGGGAACGGCGCGAAGATAAGCTGTCGCGCCGTTCCCTCTTCATATGTTTGTAAAAAGCATCTTGTTATGACCAAGAACCGTAGTTCGTTACCGTCCGATTCCCTCCATAGACGACAGACACATTAAGGGCATTCAAAACTCCATCGATTTTTAGGCAAAGACCGTGGCTGTTGCTGTTTATTTTGGCAAATGTAATTCCCATCAGGCGCACTTTTTTATATCCAGGAACTCCAGAAGCGTCCGAATTGGCAAATCGGGTGCCGATAAAGGAACCGCTATCCCCGCCTTGTGTATTGTTGCTGATTTCAATCGCGGTGTAAGAATACCCATCCAAAGAAAAATTAAAATTCGCGTTCAAAACAGTCCCTGTTGTAACCTGAGTTGTACGTGCCTGTCGAAATACGGATAATCCGGCAGTTATTTCTGCATTGCTATACTTAGAATCCAAGCAAGAGGGGGTGGACATACAGCATATACCGGTGATTTGTGTAGGGACGGCATAACCGAATTGTACAAACGCTTCGTCGTGATTATTCCCTCGACTCCCTTTTTGATACTTACCTATTTCCTGATCGCCGCCGTTATACATCACTCTGTCTGTTTGAATAACATGGTAATTGGTTACAAATCCATATTGACCATTATCGTTTCGAACCGCATTGAAACCAATGCTGCCGTAAGATTTATTCAAATAAAACAATCCGAATTTATAGTAAACCTCTCCGCCAGGCAAAGAAATGACTGGTGAGGAGGCGCGTGGTGCAGGAACGGAGGTTGTCCCGTTGGGAGAATCCTTGCTTTGAGCCGATTCCAGAAGTTCTGGCAGGTCGTCGGTGAGGGCAAAATCGACAGCTTTTAAATCGATATCCAAACGCTGCAGCAAAGCGATAATAGAATCCTGATAATCGGCGCATTCTGATTTAATATTTATAATGATTTTGTTTTTAACAACATCGATAACAAAACTAGCGACACCGAGATTCCAAATCGAGTTGTCCGCGTTGATCGTATCCTGCATCTCCAAAAGATCGCTGTAGGCGTATTTGACAAGGTTTGTATCGATATCGTTTTTGCGAATGATTTCCGCCATGGCGGTTGCGGCCGAGTCCTTTGAGGCCAGCATATTTTTGGACGATACGGTCACATTGACATGCAGTTTTCCTTGTTCATCGTAATAATGGCCTCCGAACTCCTTGGGATACAAAACTTCAGGAACGGCTTGTCCTTCTTTGTAAGAGACATCTTGCAGTTTCATGTTGGCGCCTTTGACTTGAAAATTATCTAGAATATTGCGGAATATTTCCACCTGGCCATATTCATTAACGGAAACGGTACTATCAGCGCCCACTGAAAAAAGACAACAATTGATGATGAAAAGGATACAAGCAAGTATGGCGACTCTCTTTTTCATTTTGTCTCCCCTTTCTCATGTCTCACACAGAAGCTTTACCCAATTCGAATAGAATAATCTTTTTATAATCGCCCCCAAATATAATAAACGCGTTCGATTCTAACTCCTTCTCTTCTACATCAGCAGACGGATCATCGAACGCGTTTTGTTGGCAGTATCCTTATTTCATTTTTTTAGTCCGGAAATATTTCCTGAAACAAAAAATGGCGATACACATCAAACCGATGGAAAGCAAGCCGCATAGAACGATAATAAAGGGGGAAAAAGAACTTTGACTGCACAGTTCCACGTCTTTTCTCATATGATCGCATACGAGACATATCGTAATCAGACTTGTGGCGCAGAAGGCCGTCAGTACGCCTATTATACAGACGAGTCTTTTAACAAGCGTTTTTTTCCGGCTTTGAAGCAAAGGGAGCCCCAGTTTGCGTTCCATTTCCAATAGGTTTCTTTCTGGCAGCTTAATAGAACCGCGTATCACTCTTTTGACATGTTTCATCTGTTTGCTATCCCTCATTTGGCATGGATTTTTTTATTTTATTTAAAGCAGTTTTATATTTCCATTGAACAGTACCCTGCGGTAAATGGAGCAACTGGGATATTTCTTTATGGGTAAATCTGTATACCACCTTTAAAATAACGATTTGGGCCTCTTCTGGAGATAGACATGATAAAATAGATATTATGTCGGCTGGTTCCTCTATAGCCTGATTATAAGAAATGAAATCTATATCGTCAATATTCGTATGATATTCTCTCTTTATTTTTTTATAATTCTCCAACGCCTTGTTTTTGGCGATCGAGTATATCCATCCAATAGGATTCGATGTAGGAATATTTTCCGCCGACACTCCGAAAATTTTAATAAACACGTCCTGCACAGTATCGTTCGCATCGTGCGTATTTTTCAAAATTGATAGGGCGATGCTGAAAACGAGAGGGGAGAACTCCGTATACAATTCAAGAAAAGCATCTGTGTCGTGTTTCGCAACGTGATGCAATAAACGTAGGATATGTTCTTGGCGCATGGCGGCCCCTCCAAACGGATTACAACTCTTCAGATTATATATAACATAAAATGGCATAGATGTAAATATGGGCCGCTAGGTTGACAAATTATCAAAAACTTACTATGATGATACAGCGGGACCCGTCCGGGTTCCGCTTTTTGTGGGTAGCTTGCAAATAGTCACTGACAAAATATAGGAGATATACGGCCGCTAACTTGTGCGGATTCACGAAAGAAGTGTAACCGGCTGCCATCCGGTAACAATCGAGTAACACCCCGGTAACCCGCATGAATGCTGGGGTTTTTCCGCTTTGTTACTGGTGTAACCGAGTTTATATAAAGATAGTATAGGTATCGTACAGTACAGGGGAAGTAGCCAGATAAATATTGTTGGGAACATCCGGTTACACGGTAACAGAAAGGACGGACGCTATGCCGTTTTTGCCTATCACCAAAGAGGAGATGCTGGACAGGGGCTGGGACTGCGCGGACGTGGTGCTGGTCACGGGGGACGCTTATGTCGACCACCCCTCCTTCGGCATCGCCATCCTGTCCCGGGTGCTGGAGGCCTGCGGCTGGCGGGTGTGCATCCTGCCGCAGCCGCGAAGCGCGGCGGATTTCACCCGCTTCGGGCGGCCCACCCTGGGCTTCTTCATCAGCGGGGGCAACATCGACTCCATGGTGGCCCACTACACCGCCGCCAAGAAGAAACGCAGCGACGACGCCTATACCGCCGGCGGCAAGGCGGGGGCGCGGCCCGACCGGGCGGTCATCGTCTACTGCCGACAGGCGCGGCAGGCCTATCCCGACTGCCCCATTATCATCGGCGGGCTGGAGGCCTCTCTGCGCCGGTTCGCCCATTACGACTATTGGGACGACCGGGTGCGGCCCTCCATCCTGCTGGACAGCGGGGCGGATCTGCTCACCTTCGGCATGGGGGAGAGGCAGACCATGGAGATCGCCCGCCGCCTCTCCGAAGGGGAGCCGGTCAGCGAGCTGACCGATATCCGGGGCACCTGCTACGCCGTGCCGGTGCGGGAGTACGCCCCCCGCCCCTGCGCCGAATGCCCCTCTTACGAGCAGGTGCGCGTCCCCGACGAGGCGGGCAAGCGGCAGTACGCCATATCCTGCCGCATCCAGCAGGACGAGCAGGACGAGGTGCGGGGCAAGACCGTCATCCAGCGCCACGGCGATACCATCGTGGTGCAGAACCCGCCCATGCCCATGCTGGACACGGAAACCTTCGACTGGGTGTACGAGCTGCCCTACGAGCGGGCGTATCACCCCAGCTACGAGGCGCTGGGCGGGGTGCCGGGCATCGAGGAGGTGCGCTTCTCCATCACCCACAACCGGGGCTGCTTCGGGGCCTGCAACTTCTGCTCCCTGGCCTATCATCAGGGCCGGCGGATCGCCTGCCGCAGCGAGGAGTCGGTGGTGCGGGAGGCTGAAAAGCTGGTCAAGCTGCCGGGCTTCAAGGGCTATATCCACGACGTGGGCGGGCCGACGGCCAACTTCCGCCGCCCCTCCTGCCAGGGGCAGCTGACCAAGGGGCTGTGCAAGGGGAAAAAATGCCTCGCGCCCCAGCCCTGCCCCGCCCTGCGGGCGGATCACAGCGAATATCTCCATCTGCTGCGCCGGCTGCGGAAGCTGCCGGGGATCAAGAAGGTGTTCATCCGCTCCGGCATCCGCTTCGACTACCTGCTGGCCGACCCGGACGAGAGCTTCTTCAAAGAGCTGGTGGAGCACCACATCAGCGGCCAGCTCAAGGTGGCGCCGGAGCATTGCTCCGCCCCGGTGCTTTCCTGCATGGGCAAGCCCCCCATCGACACCTACCGCCGGTTCCAGAAGCGGTTCTACGAGCTGACCAAGAGCGCGGGCAAGAAGCAGTATCTGGTGCCCTACCTCATGTCCTCCCATCCCGGCAGCACCATGCGGGACGCCATCGAGCTTTCCGTGTTCCTCAAGCGGGAGGGGCTGCACCCCGAGCAGGTGCAGGATTTTTATCCCACCCCCGGCACGGTGTCCACCTGCATGTTCTATACCGGCCTCGACCCGTATACCCTGAAGCCGGTGTACGTCCCCCGCACGCCGCGGGAGAAGGCGGAGCAGCGGGCCCTGCTGCAATATTTCCGCCCCGAAAACCGGCCGCTGGTGCTGGCGGCGCTGAAAAAGGCGGGCCGCTTTGATCTCATTGGCACCGGCCCCGACTGTCTGGCCGCGCCCGAGACCGGCAAAGCCCCCGGCGCCCGCCCGGGCGGCGCGCCCCGGCGCAAAACCCCGGCCAAGCGAAAGCCGCCGCGCCGGCGCTCCTAAAACAGACGGCAGGAAACCATCCCCCGAAAAGGACTGCGAGCCTTTTCGGGGGATTTTTTGCGTGTAGGATACTGGTTCCATATTTGGTTATACCAAGTTTAGCCTGGCGAATATTCGCTAGAATAAAATTGGAAAGGATGTGGGGCCGTGAACACGCGCAAGCTGGGGCTGGGCAACCGGAATCTGGTGGGCCGCCGGGTGACGGAGGCGCGAAGAGCCTTAGGGATCACACAGGTGCAGCTGCTGGCCCGGCTGCAGGTGCGCGGCGTGGACATCAGCGGGACGTCCCTGTCCCTGCTGGAGGGGCAGAAGCGACCGGTATTCGACTACGAGCTGGCGGCGCTGGCCGACATCCTGAAGGTGGACGTGAACTGGCTGCTGGGGCGGCAGGAGGAGAAGTATGGCGGCAAAGAAACGGATGACTAAAAAGGAGCGGGAGCGGCGGCACAGACGCCGCTTTTGGGCGGGGATCCTGCTCGTCAGCCTGGCGGCCGCCTTCTGCGTCCTCGTCACCCTGAGCGAGCAGATGACAAGGCCCTTCCTGCCCACCTGGAAGGAGATTTTTCAAAAGGTCGGCCTGGCCGAGGCGGAGCCGCTGGACAGTGAGCTCAGGGTCCACGTCATCGACGTGGGGAACGCCGACGCCATCCTGGTGCAAAATAAAGGGGCCAGCCTCCTCATCGACGCGGGAGAGAAGGACGACGGGGAGCGGGTGCTCGCCTACCTGCGGGAGCAGGGGGTGGACAAGCTGGACATGGTTATCGCCACCCACGCGGACGCCGATCACATCGGCGGGATGAAGACGGTGATAAACGGCATGGACATCGATGCCTTTTTGATGGCCACCATGCCGGAGGGGTATACCCCCACCACCAAGACCTATACGGGCATGCTGGAGGCCCTGGCGGGCAAAGGGGTGAAGATCACCGAGGCCAAGCCGGGCGCCCGGTATCCCCTGGGGGACGCCGTGCTGGACATTCTCGGCCCGGCGGCGGAGTTTGAGGAGAACAACAACCAATCGGTCGTCTGCAAGGTGACCTTCGGGGCCAAAAAGTTCCTGTTCATGGGGGACGCGGAAAAGCAGGCGGAGGCCGAGCTGCTGAGCAAGGGCCTGGATTTGTCCGCCGACGTGATCAAGGTGGGCCACCACGGCAGCGACACCTCCACCACGGACAAGCTGCTCGACGCGGTGAAGCCCCGGTACGCCTTTGTCACCTGCGGGGCGGGGAACTCTTACGGGCACCCAGATAAATCGACGCTGGATAAGCTGAAGGCGCGGAACATCACGGCTTATCGCAGCGATTTGAACGGCACCATCGTGGCCGCCACCGACGGCAGCCAGATAACCATCACCACCGAAAAAGGAACCGCCGCCCCATAGGGGGCGGTGGGAAAGGCTGTGAGCGTATGACCTATGTGACTATCGACCGGTTCGAGGGCGCCCAGGCGGTGCTGGAGGACGACGAGGAGCGGACGTTCGCCGTGCCCCGGGAGCGGCTGCCCGCCGGGGCGAAGCCGGGGGACGTTTTGGAAAGCGAGGGCGGGGCCTACATCCCTGCGCCGGAGGAGACGGAAAAGCGGCGGGCCTACGCCCGCCGCCTGGAGGAGATGCTCAGGCATCCTCCCGCATGAGAAACCGAAAGGGAATCGCCCGGGGCGATTCCCTTTCTGGTTATGCCGGATAATAGGGATTGGTGAACGCCCTTCGGCCCTGGCTGTCGGTCAGGACGAAGCGCAGGAAGCCGAACCGCTCGGCCGCGTCGGCGGGGATCTCCCATTCGAAATGGGTCAGGCAGTCCTCCTCGGCGCAGCGGCCGGCGGCGGAGCCGATGCCCTTGCACTGCAGCGCGATGCGGCGCACCGGCGAGCAGTCCAGGCACAGCCGGCCGTCCTCCAGATAGAGATCGTGGATTTCCGGGCCGGTGGAGCAGTAGTAGTCCCCCGCGTCCAGGGCCTTGATAATCGCGTCATAGGCGAGGACCGGGGCCTTGATCATGGTGAAGCCGCCCATGGCGTCGGATTCGCCGCCCGCGTTGTGGTTGTCGTCGGTGGCGATGCAGAACAGCCGCTTGCCATGGTTCAGCAGGGCGGCGTAATGGGCGCGGTCGTCCCCGTCGCCAGAGGCCACCTCGCAGCCGTGGTTGTAAATCTCGAAGGCGGTCAGCCCTTCGTATTGCAGGTAGTTCTCCGGCTCCTCCGCCGACCAGGAGGGATGGTTGTAATGCACGATAAAATCCGCCTCGCGCAGGGCGCGGATGGTGGCGTTGATGGCCGCGGGGGAATAGGCCGTCGGCCGGGGGATGAGCACCGCGTGCTCCGGATCCCGGGAAATGGCGCACAGGTGGCAGCAGCGGGAATACCCGTCGGGCGCCGTCTCGCAGACGTCTACCTCGTAGCCGCAGAGGGCCAGAAAGTCCGGAGCGTCCAGATCCTTGTGCCACTGGAGAACATTGTGGTCGGTGAAGGCGATGACGGAATACCCGCCGGTTTGGTAGAGACCCTTCATCTGCGCGGGGGTGAGCCGCCCGTCGGAAAAGGTGCTGTGGGCGTGCAGGTTGGCTTTGAAAAAGCGGCCTTCATGGGGAATGAGATACTGCTTCATACATGACCATTCCTTTCCTCCGTACCGTTTAAAAAGGCGAGCGCCCTTTTATGGGCACAGTATACGCCTTTTTTCACAGGACCGCAACCCCCAGGCAAGCGCTGAATGCATCACGCCTGACGGCTCAGCGGCGACTTGGCGGAGGAAATGCCCTATACCAGGCCAACCACTGGATTTCATCGTCGCTCCCCCTCCACTTACCCTAGCGGCCCGTTTTCGGGCGCCTTCTCCTCCAAAGCGGCCGATCTCCGGGAAACGGTGCCGGTTCCCGCTTTCTTTTGCTTCTTCTACCTCTTTCGCCCTCAAATTCCAGGATGCGCCCACCGATTCCGACACATTCGCCGCCCCCGCCGCCATATAATGGAAACACTGAAATCTTAGTGGTGGTGAGGATGTTGAAACAGAAAGCATACGCCGGGGGAGAACCCAATCCCACAGGTGGACAAGCCGTGGAATCCGGCGTTTCGACACGGGGGGAACAGACCCTGCGGGGGGAGCCTGTCCGGCAGGTCGCCCTCGTGGCGCTCTGGGCGTTGATCGGGCTCATCGTGCCCCGCGCCTCCGTCTACGGCGGCATGGCGCCCTTCGGCGTCGGGGTGGCCGCCGCCGTGTCCGGCCCTGGGGCGGTGGTGGTGTATCTGGCCACGGTGGTCGGGTATCTGCTGCCCATGGGCACCGCCTTCCCTCTGCGGTATATCGCCGCCGTGGCCGCCGTGGGCGGGATCCGGTGGGCCCTCGGCTCCCTGCCCGCCATTTCCAAGCGCACCGGCTTCGCGCCGGTGCTCGCCTTCCTCGCCACCGCCGTGACCGGCGCGGCCATGAGCCTGGCGGGCGGGGCGGACGTCTATAAGGCGCTCATAGTCATCGCGGAAAGCCTGATCGCCGGCGGCTTCGCCTACTTCATGGCGGTGACCGTCCATGTGGCGGGGGAGGGGAACGTCCCCACCCTGTCGGCTCAGCAGCAGGCGGCCATCGTGGTCACCGGCGCAGTGGCGCTTATGGCGGTGTCGGCCGTGGAGTTCTCCGGCATCTCGCCCGGCCGGATCCTGGCCGTGGTGCTGGTGCTGCTGCTGGCCCGCTGCGGCAAGGAGCAGGGCGGCGCCATCGCCGGCATTGTGCTGGGCGTGACCATGGCGCTGGCCAGCCCCGAGCACCTGGTGCTGGCCGCGGCCTATGCCTTCGGCGGCCTGATGGCGGGCATCTTCGCCCGGTTCGGCAAGTTCGCCGCCGCCGGGGCCTTTCTCGTGTCCAACATTATCGTCTTTATGATCACCGCCACCGACCTGCTGGTGGTGGCCAGCATTTATGAGGTGCTGGGCGGCAGTGTGCTGTTCGTGGCCCTGCCCAAATCGGTGGATCGGAAAATCAACCGCTTCTTCGTCCGGGGCCGGGACATCCCGGCGGTGGAGGGCCTGCGCCGCTCCATGGTGATGAAGCTGGACTATGCCTCCAAAGCCATGGGAGAGGTGGCCACCACCGTGGATTCCGTCTCCCAGAAGCTTGCGGGCCTGAGCGCCCCGGATCTCGGCTCGGTCTACCGGGGGGTGTCGGACAGCGTCTGCCGGGTCTGCGGCCTGCGGATGTACTGCTGGGACACCTGCTTTTCCGACACCATGTCCTCCCTCAACGACCTGACGCCCCTCCTGCGGGAGAAGGGCCAGGTGGACAAGTCTCAGGTCACCGGCCACCTGGCCCGCCACTGCGGCCGGCTGGAGGAAGTGACCCGCAAGGTGAACAACGGCTATAACGAATACCTGATACGGGAAGGCGCCTGGCGGCGGCTGTCCGAAATCCGCACGGTCATCACCGACCAGTTCGCCGGCATGTCCGAGCTGCTCGACGAGCTGTCGGAGAACTTCACCGGCGCCCAGCAGGTGGATACCGAAGCGGCGGCCCGGGTGATGGCGGTGTGCGAGGATCACGGCCTGCTGGTGGAGGACGCGGTCTGCTTCGTGGGCAAGACGGGGCGGATGTCGGTGGAAATCCTGGCGGCCGACGCGGGCATCAAGCTGCGGCAGAGCCGCTGGTTCCGGGATATCTGCGACGCCTGCGGCCGGGAGTTCGACCATCCCGTCGCCGCCCGGATCGGGGACGCGGTGAAAATCTCCCTGTCGGAAAAGCCGGCCTATAAACTGAACATCGGCTCGGCCCAGCTGAACTGTTCCAACGAGAAGCTGTGCGGCGACGCCTTCGAGACCTTCGCGGACGGCGGCGGCCGGATGGTAGCCGTGCTCAGCGACGGCATGGGCAGCGGCGGCCGGGCGGCGGTGGACGGCGCCATGGCCGTGGGCCTGACCTCCCGGCTGCTGAAGGCCGGCTTTGGGCAGGACAGCGTGCTCAGGCTGGTCAATTCCGCGCTGATGGTCAAAGCGGGGGACGAGAGCCTGGCCACCCTGGACGTGGCCAGCATCGATTTGTTCTCCGGCCGGATGGAAAGCCTCAAGGCCGGGGCCACGGTCTCCCTGCTGCGCAGCATGGGCCGGGTCAGCCGCATCGAAAAATCCTCCCTGCCGGTGGGCATCCTGCGGGATATTCATTTCGAGCGGAGCACCGACACCCTCACCGATGGGGACATCCTGCTGCTTCTCAGCGACGGGGTGGTCAGCGAGGGGGTGGCCTGGGTGGAGGAGGCCCTGCGGGACTACGACGCCGACAAGGGCGGCATGCCCCGCCTGGCGGAGGAAATCGCCAGCGAGGCCCGGCGACGCCAGAAGGGCCAGCGGGAGGACGACATCACCGTCCTGGCCATGAAGCTGGAAAAGGTGAAATAACTCAGCGGAGGGCGCGTTGCAAAATGTAAGGTTTTGCAACGCGCCCTATCTCTGCGAATATCGTCGCTCTCCCGGCGAATGTCGGAAGAGCGAACGCATGGTGCGACAGCCTCTTTTTTTGCGGAAATTTTGGCGCATTTTTGTCCGGATTATGGTATACTGGTAGCATCGATTGACAAGGGCGAACACGCCTGCCGTCGGCCAAAAAGGTGGCCTGC
>ERZ506979.173-NODE-173-length-53388-cov-7.978719_pt1 | contig 53388 bp, 50 predicted proteins | sample MGYA00512887_ERZ506979 | MGnify/ENA metagenome assembly ERZ506979 | reverse complement strand
TTGCAGCGCAAGCCTTTGGACGCCTGAGAGAACATTGAACCACTCCGAAACGGTCAAAGCCGTTTCGGACCAAGGAAGGCGCTGCGCCTTGCGCACCGCTTTGTGGTATAGTGATAACCAGAAAGGACGTGACGGCTTGAACAAGGTCATCAGCCGCTGCCCGGTGTGTAATCATGAGCTGACCGTGGCCAGGCTCCAATGCGATTCCTGCGACACAGTCATTGAAAATCACTTCCGGCTCAGCAAATTCGATTACCTCTCCGACGAAGAGCTGTATTTCACGGAAACGTTTATCCGCTGCCGGGGCAATATAAAGGAAGTGGAAAAGGAACTGGGGATTTCCTACCCCACCGTCCGTTCCAAGCTCGACGCCGTGATTAAGGCGCTCGGGTATGAGACCCGCGCGGACGAACAGACGGCGAAACGGGAAGAGATTCTCAAGGCCCTGGAAAACGGGTCGATTACGGTCGAACAGGCTATCGCCCAATTAAAATAAGTAAGGAGACGCATCATGGATGAGCAATTGAGAATTCTGAAAATGGTGGAAGAGGGCACGATTACGGCGGAACAGGGGGCGAACCTGATGGCCGCCATGCACATCGACCAGCCGCCCGCTGCCCCCGCGGCCAGCAGCTACGATAAAAAAATGTTCCGCGTGATCGTGGACAGCGAAACCGGCGACAAGGTCAAAGTGCAGTTCCCGGTAGGCGCCATAAAGAAGATCCTGAAGGCCACCGGCAAGCTGCCCATCCCGGAAAAGGATCTGCAGGGCGTGGATCTCTCGAGCATGATGGACGCCATATCCGAATGCCTGGACGACGAAATCGAAGGGGACTTTGTCAGCGTGGAGGCGGCGGACGGCACCATTGTCCGGGTATTCGTGGATAAATGACGCTATGAGAATACAGATCCGCACCAAGGATTTTCGGCTGAATCTGCCCGTGCCGGCCGCCCTGGTCGGCGGGGTGGTACGCGTCCTGCCCGATCGGCTATTCGAAAGCCTGCGGGCCAAAACGCCGGAGCCGTATGACGTCCTGATAACCAAAGACGTTGTCCGGCCGCTGCTAAAGGCATGCCTGGATACCATAAAGGAAAACAAGGGCCTGGAAGTCGTCCATGTCGAAGCGGCGGACGGCACATTCGTCTCCGTCAAGCTGTGAATCACAAAACGAGCCGCCGGCTTTCCGCCGACGGCTCGTTTTCGTTTGCTTCGTAGGATCTTGTCCGTTTATTCCTGCGGCTCCGCCGCCGCCTCGCTGCGCTTGGGCGCCGGATTGCGGAGAATCTGCCGCGCCTGCCGGATTTCCGTCAGCTGACGCCCCAATGTCTCCTCTGCGCTGCGCAGCACATCCTCGGAAAACTCCTGCGCCCCCTTGCGCATTTCCCGCGCCTTCTGCTGGGACTGGCTCAGGATCTCCTTGGCCTTGGCCTGCGCCTGGCGCACCACTTCCTCGTGGGACACCATGCTGCGCGCCCGCTCCTCGGCGGTGCGGATGATTCCCTCCGCCTCCCGCTTGGCGGTGGCCACAATATCGGTGCGATCGGCCACGATGGCCCGGGCCTGCCGGATTTCGGAAGGCATGTTGCCGCGGATATCGTCGATAATGTCCCGCAGGTGATCCGCCTCAATGAGGCATTTCCCCCCGGAAAGAGGCATGCTCCAGGCCTTGTCAATCATATCGTCGATTTGATCCAGCAATTCATCAACGGTCATTTTCCTCATCCCTTCCAATCTTTTTCATGATGTCCGGCACGATGCAGGCCGGCACGAACTCCGAAATGTCGCCGCCCAGGCCCGCCACCTGCTTGACCAGGCTGGAGGACAGATACATGTTGTCCGCCGCCGTGGTCAGGAACACCGTTTCCGCCTCGGGGTACAGCTTTCGGTTGGTCAGCGCCATCTGGAACTCATACTCGAAATCCGACATGGCCCGCAGCCCCTTGACGATGACGTCGGCATGCCTCTGCCGAGCGTATTCCGCCAGCAGCCCGCCGTAGCTGTCCACCTCCACGTTGGAAAGCCCCGACGTGGCCCGCCGCAGGAAATCCATCCGCTCCTCCTTGTTGAACATCGGCTGCTTGGAGGAGTTGGTCATCACCACCACGATCACTTGGTCGAACAGCTGGGCCGCCCGGCGCACAATATCCAAATGCCCGTGGGTCACCGGGTCAAAGCTGCCCGGACATATCGCCACTTTCACGCTCATCATCCATTCCGTCACCCGCAGGTGAATTCGATATCCCTTTTGTTTTCACGGCAGGCAGCCTCGCGGTGCCGCCGACTTTTCAGTCTTCCTCCGGCTCCACCGTTTCCCAGCGGTACAGCCAGATATGCACCCGTCCGTATCGGTAAGTGCGGGCCAGCGCAAAATCTCCGACCCGTTCGGGCATCTCCTGCCCCGCGTCGCTTTCGCAGACGATCAGCCCGCCCCGGTTCATGTGCGGCGTCACCCGCTCGAGGGTGTCCCGCAGCAGGTTCGCTCCATACGGCGGGTCGAGAAACGCCACATCAAAGGAATCCCCCGGCCGCACCAGAAAGGAGGCCGCGTCCTGCGCCACCGCCTGGGAGGCCTCGCTCAGCCCCGCGGCCTTGAGATTGCGGCGGATGACCTCCACCGCCGCCGGGTTGCGATCCACAAATACGCATCCCGACGCACCCCGGCTGAGGGCCTCGATCCCCAGCTGGCCGGAGCCGGCAAACAAATCCAGCACCCGCCGGCCCTCGATATCGAACTGTATGGCGCTGAACAGCGCCTCCTTCACCTTTTCGGAGGTGGGCCGGGTTTCCTCGCCGCTCAGGGTCTCCAGCCGGCGCCCCCTCGCGCTTCCGGTTATGATTCGCATAGCTTTGTATCCTGCCTGTCTTTCTCAATTCTCGGGCGGCCCGCGGCCTCCCAGCCCTAGAGCCGTCTGGCTCCGGCCTTATCTGTTTATTATCCCACGGCAGGCCCTCTGTGTCAAGCTTCCCTATAACTGCTTGTCCCGGTCGAGACTCGCCTGAGCCGCGGCCACCACCGCCGCCTCAAAGGCGTCCTTCTGCAGGGAACACACCCCCGCGATGGTGGTGCCGCCCGGCGAACAGACCTGATCGGCCAGCGCCCGGGGATGCTCCCCCGTCTCCTGGAGCAACCGGGTGGTGCCCAGCACCGCCTGGCTCGCGATTTTCAGCGCCAGCGGCTTCGGGATCCCGAACTGTACCCCCGCCTGGGCCAGCGCGTCCACATACAGCAGCGTGTACGCCGGGGAACAGCTGGCAATCACCGAGAAAGCGGAAAACAGCTTTTCCTCCAACTCGATGACCTCGCCCACCGCCTCAAAAATCCGGCGGACCACCGCCTTGTGGCCCTCCTCCGTCAGCCGGTTGCCGCAGAAAGCGCTGATGGACTCGTTCACCTTGGCGTTGATGTTGGGCATCACCCGGATAAGCGGCAGCCCCTCGCCCAGCAGCTCCTCCAAAGAGGCCAACGTTTTGCCCGCCGCGATGGAAATCACCAGCGGCCGGCTGCGGTGCAGCGTCGCCGACAGGGCGGGCAGCACCGCGGGCAGCACCTGCGGCTTGACCGCCAGCACCAGGGTGTCCACCCCCGACGCCACCGATTCGCCCGACGGGCAGATGGTGATGCCGCAGTCCTCGTACAGCGCGTTCAGCTTGTCCTCGTCGGTGTCGTATACCCAGATGTTTTCTCCCCGGAAACCGCCGCCGGCCATCCCGCGGATGATGGCGCCCGCCATGTTTCCCGCTCCTACAAAACCAACGGTCATACCCGCCGCCCCTTTTCCTTATAAACTCTGCGTTTCTTCTATTTTACGCACATTGCCCGCCCTTGTCAAACGCTAAATCCCGCCGTCCGTCACCGTCCCGCGCAGGGATGGACGATGACGCCGGTCAGCTCCACCTGCGCGCAGAGATAGCCGTCCTTCATCGGCTCCTCCTTCGCGTAATCGGTGGATAAATATTTCTTATTGTCGTCCGCGAAGGTGGTGACCACCACCGTGTCTCCGCCCAAGGCGTTCTGCGCCATGACGCCGCCCACGAAATTGGCCCCGGAGGACACCCCGACCCCCAGGCCCAGCTGCTCGGACAGCATCCGCGCCATCCGCAGCGCGTCCCCGTCCTCCACCGATATCACCTCGTCCAACTCCTCCAGCTTCACAATGGAAGGGATGAACTCGTCGGAAATGCCCTGAATCCGGTGGCTGCCCACCTTATAGCCGGTGGACAGGGTGGGGGAATTGGCCGGCTCCAGAGGGAACACCTTGCAGGCCGGGTTGACCTGCCGCAGCCGCCGGCCGATGCCCATCACCGTGCCGCCGGTGCCCACGCCGGCTACCACCCCGTCGGCCCTCAGGCCGAGCGTCTCCAGCTGCTCCGCGATTTCCGCGCCGGTGTACAGGAAATGGGTCTCGGTATTGTCCTCGTTGGAAAACTGCCGGGGCAGGAATACCCCGCCGCCCCGGGCCAGCTCCTCCGTCATGGCGATGGAGCCGAGAAAGCCCCCCTCCTCGCGGGAGACCAGGCGCACCTCGGCCCCGTAGCTTTCCATCAGGCGGATCCGTTCCATGCTCATCCAGTCAGGCATGTAGATGATGACGTCGTGCCCCAGATACCTCCCCAGGGCGGAGAAGGCGATGCCGGTGTTGCCGCTTGTGGCCTCTATAATCCGATCGCCCGGCTGAATCGTCCCCCGCTCATAGGCTTTCCGCAGGATGTGGAAGGCCACCCTGTCCTTGATGTTGCCCGTCAGATTGTAGCTTTCCATCTTGGCGAACAGCCGCCGCGCCTCTCCCCGGAAGCGGTAGTGGATTTCCAGCAGAGGGGTGCGCCCGATCAAAGGGGCGATGCGATCGAATTGTTCCCGTTTCTCCTGTGTCATATGCGTTCTTCCCTTCAAAAAGCGCCCAGGCGCGCCCCGATTTTCCGATATATATACAGCATATACGGCTCCGTTACATATTGTTCCAGCTGCCGCACGCTGACCCAGCGCACCCCGCTGTTTTCGTCCGTTTTCGCGGCCAGCGGCTGGTTCTCCGGCGCGGTCAGCGCGTACCCCACCGATAGATGCAGATGGGCCGTCACATACCGCCCCTGCTTTTCGTGGCCCCATACCGGCAGAATGTCCAGCGACTGGATGGCGGGGCTCAGCGGCTCCGCCTCCCGGATGCCGGTTTCCTCCCGGGCCTCCCGCATGGCCGCCGCCAAGAGATCGGCCTGCCCGTCGGCATGCCCGCCCGTCCAGCTCCAGGCGCGGAACTGGTTGTGGAACACCAGCAGCACCTTGGTTTTGGCCGGGTTGAACACCAGGGCCGAGGCGGTGATGTGCGCCGGGTGCTCCCGCTGCAGCACCCCGTCCGCGTCCCGCCGGATGAATGCCAGTATCTGCCGCTGATCCGCCTCTTCCTGGACATTGCGCGCCTCGAACCGCCAGATATCCTCCTGGTAAGACACGGCCGCGCCCCCCTCTCCTGTATTCTTATAGTAGTATTATATATAGGCCAGAATCGCCCGGTATGCCTGCGTGAGCTCGTCCAGCGTGGCACGGCAGTTGGCCGGGCTGGTGGAGGGCAGCGGGATGGCCGGCCGCCCTGTAACCGGCAGGCAATAGCGGCGGTAGAGCGCCGCCGCCTTTGTGCCGGTGGTGAAAATCGCGCGGATGTCCGCCCGATCCAGTACCCGGCGCAGATCGTTTATCTCCGGCTGCCGGATGGAGCCGTCGTCCGCCCCTTCTATGGAACAGGCGCGCAGCACGTCCCACAGGGCGATGTGATGCCGCCGGGCGAACGCCAGGCGCTCCTGCGTGCCCGCGGGCGTCTCCTCTCCCCACAGCGCGGCCAGCACCCGCCAAAACCGGTTCTGCGGATGCGCATAATAAAAGCCCGCCTCCCGGGACTTGGGAGACGGCATGGTTCCCAACAGCAACACGCGGGATCCGGCGTCCGCCACCGGTTCCAGCGGATGAAGCACCCGTTCGATCATGTCCTCCGCCTCCTGTCTTTGAACCGCCGGCCGGCGTGTTCGCTCCGGTCAACCAATGGTATTCTTTGATTTTACACATTGTGGCCCCGGTTCGCAAGTCCTTTGACGGAAAAATCCGCAAAAACCAGACGTTGGCCTTATTGACAAAAGTCCGAAATCGGATTATAATACAGCCGTCCGATTTCGGACGAATAAGGAGGCGCTTTCATGCCGGAGAAACATACGGCCAGGCGGTTTTCAGAATACAACCGCATCCTCAAGGAAAACGATGAGCTGTACCGCAGCGCCGTCAAGACGATGGGCCTGCCCGATTGCGCTTTCTGGATTCTGTATACGCTGCGGGAAAGCAGCGAGACGCTGACGCAAAGCGACGTTTGTTATACCCTGTACCAGCCGAAGCAAACGGTTAACTCCGCCTTGAAAAAGCTGGCGGACGGCGGCTATATCGTCTTGAGCGAGCAGAAGGATCGCCGCAGCAAGCCATTGTCCTTAACCGAAAAGGGCCAAAGACTTGCTGAAAAAACGGTGGACAGGGTTATCGCCGCCGAGCACCGCGCTCTGGCAGGACTGTCGGAAGAAAAGCAGGATATTTTTATCCGGCTGTTCCGCCAATACACCGATTTGCTGCGTGACAGCCTGGCGGCTCTGAACGAGCCGTAACGGCCCCCTGCGGAAAACAACCGGCGGCGGGAACGCCCGACAGCACCCGCCTGTATAGAAATAGGTGACGAACATGACCATACAATTATCCGATCATTTTACATATAAGAAGCTGCTGCGCTTCTGCTTCCCGCCTATCGTGATGATGATGTTCACCTCGATTTACGGCGTGGTTGACGGATTATTCGTATCCAATTTTGTTGGTAAAATCCCCTTTGCCGCCATTAATCTGGTGATGCCCTTTGTCATGATACTCGGCGGCTTCGGCTTTATGATCGGGACGGGCGGCAGCGCCCTGGTGGCCAAAACCCTGGGCGAAAACGATAAGGAGCGGGCGAATCGGTATTTCACCATGATGATACAGCTCACCCTATGTCTCGGCGTCGTCCTTTCGGTTGTCGGCGTTCTGTTTATCCGGCCCATCTCTTACCTGCTCGGGGCCACCGATTCCATGATCGAGGACTGCGTTTTGTACGGCCGGGTGGTTCTGAGCTTCAACACGGCCTTTATGCTGCAAAATGTGTTTCAAACCTTTTTGGCGGCCGCTGAAAAGCCAAAGCTCGGCCTGGCGGCGACGGTTGCCGCCGGCGTAACGAATATGGCGCTGGACGCGTTGTTCATCGTCGGCTTCGGCTGGGGGGTGGCGGGCGCTGCTCTGGCCACCGGCCTCAGCCAGTGCATCGGCGGCATTCTGCCGCTCCTCTACTTTTTACGGCCGAACAGCAGCCTGCTGCGGCTGACCAAAACCAGGCCGGAGGGGACCGTTCTGCTGAAGGCCTGCGCCAACGGCTCTTCCGAGCTGATGACCAGCATATCGGGATCGCTCGTCAGTATGCTGTACAATTTTCAGCTGCTGAAATTTGCCGGGGAAAACGGCGTGGCGGCCTACGGCGTCCTGATGTATATACAGTTTATTTTCGCGGCCCTTTTTATCGGCTACACAATCGGAACGGCCCCCATCGTGGGGTACCATTACGGCGCGGAAAACTATACGGAACTGAAAAACCTGCTGCGTAAAAGCGTGTGGCTGATGGGGATCGCCGGCGTGGCGATGATGGTGCTGGCGCAGCTTCTGGCTTTCCCTTTGGCCAAAATCTTTGTCGGGTACGACGCGGGGCTTCTGTCCATGACCCGGCACGCTTTTCACGTGTTCTCCTTTTCCTTTATCCTGGCGGGCTTCAATATTTTCACCTCCTCCTTTTTCACGGCGCTGAATAACGGCGGGATTTCGGCCATTATCTCCTTTCTGCGCACCCTGGTGTTTCAAACCCTTTCCGTTTTGCTTTTGCCGCTGCTGTTTGGCCTGGACGGCATCTGGTGGGCCATCACGGTGGCGGAGATTTTCGCCTGTCTCATTTCTGTGACCTTCCTGTTTGCCAAAAGGAATCAATACTATTATATGTGACGCTGCAAGCGGCCGAGAGCGTCCGCAAAAATACCCGCCAAGCCTTCCTATCGGCCTGGCGGGTATTTTTGCGTTTTTTAAGTCTCCGCCCGTCGAACCGCTGCTTTCATGGTGCGGACATAATCGGCCACCGGCTGCGCCGCGTGGTCGCCGTGGGCCTCGATGAGCTTGACGATGGCGCTGCCTACAATGACCCCGTCCGCGATGCGGGCGATGGCCTCGGCCTGCTCCGGGGTGTTGATGCCGAAGCCCACCGCCGCCGGTACATGGGTCGCCTGCTTGACCGCCGCGAGGATGGAGGCCAGATCGGTCTTGATCTCACTGCGCACCCCCGTCACCCCCATGGAGGACACCACGTAGAGGAAGCCCCCGGCGGCCCCCGCGATGGCCTGGATCCGCTGCTCGGAGGTGGGCGCCACCAGGGAAATCACGTGGACGCCGTGCGGCTCCGCCACCCGCGCCACCTCGTCCTTTTCCTCGTAGGGCAGATCGGGGATGATGATGCCGTCCACCCCCGCCGCCTCGCACCGGGCGAAAAACGCCTCGTAGCCGTAGTGGAACACCGGATTGAGGTAGGTTAAGAACACCAGCGGTATCTGGGAGGATTGCCGCACCTTTTCCACAATGCCGAACGCCCCATCGGTGGTCATGCCGCCCCGCAGGGCCCGAAGGTTGGCCGCCTGGATGACCGGCCCCTCGGCGGTGGGGTCGGAAAAGGGGATGCCCAGCTCGATGAGATCGGCCCCCGCCTTTTCCATCTCCAGGATGTATTCCACCGTTTTGTCCGCCGACGGATCCCCGGCGGTGACAAAGGGGATGAACGCCTTTCCCCCGGCAAACGCCTTGGCGATTCTATTCATGGATGTCCCTCCCTCTGTAGCGGGCAATGGCCGCCACGTCCTTGTCTCCCCGGCCGGACAGGCAGACGATGATGCTGTCCTCCGGGCTCATGGTTCCGGCAATTTTCATCACATGCGCCACGGCATGGGCGCTCTCGATGGCGCAGATGATCCCCTCGGTGCGGGCCAGGTATTCAAAGGCGTCCACCGCCTCGTCGTCGGTCACCGGCACATACTCGGCCCGCCCGCTGTCGTGAAGATAGGCGTGCTCCGGCCCGATGCCGGGATAATCCAGCCCCGCCGAGATGGAATACACCGGTGCGATCTGCCCGTACTCGTCCTGGCAGAAATAGGACTTCATGCCGTGAAACACCCCGATCGTTCCCTTGGCGATGGTGGCGGCATGCTGCTCGGTGTGCAGCCCCCGCCCCGCCGCCTCGCAGCCGATGAGCCGCACGCCCTCGTCGCCTATGAAGTTGTAGAACATCCCCATGGCGTTGCTGCCTCCGCCCACGCAGGCCACCACCGCGGCGGGCAGCCGCCCCTCTTTTTCGAGGATCTGGGCCCGGGCCTCCTTGCTGATGACGCTCTGGAAATCCCGGACAATCATGGGGAACGGATGGGGTCCCATCACCGAGCCCAGCACATAATGGGTGTCCGCCACCCGTTTGGTCCACTCCCGCATGGTCTCGTTGACCGCGTCCTTAAGGGTCATGGTGCCGCTGGTCACCGGATGCACCTTGGCCCCCAGCAGCTCCATGCGGTAGACGTTCAGGGCCTGGCGCTCGGTGTCCTCCTTGCCCATGAAAATCTCGCATTCCAGCCCCAGCAGGGCCGCCGCCGTGGCGGTGGCAACGCCGTGCTGGCCCGCGCCGGTCTCCGCGATGACCCGGGTTTTTCCCATCTTCTTGGCCAGCAGCACCTGCCCCAGCACGTTGTTGATTTTGTGGGATCCGGTGTGGTTGAGATCCTCCCGCTTGAGGTAGATCTTCGCCCCGCCCAGATCCCGCGTCATCTTCTGCGCGTAATACAGCAGGGAAGGCCTTCCCGCGTATTCCTTCAGCAGGGTGTTCAGCTCGGCGTTAAAGTCCGGATCCGCCTTATAATGCTCGTAAGCCTCCTCCAGCCGGAGGATCTCGTTCATCAGGGTCTCGGCTATGTACTGGCCTCCATGTACCCCGTAGCGTCCTTTGCTCATCTTTTGTTCGTCTCCTTTATTCTGTAAGCCCACCGGGGGCCGCGCCGCTCGCTTCGCGGACGGCCCGCACCAGCGCGCGCATCTTTTCCCCGTCCTTGTATCCGTTCGTTTCCACGCCGCTGCTCGCGTCCACCGCGTAGGGCCGCAGCCGCCGCACCGCGTCGGCCGCGTTGCCCGGATGAATCCCGCCGGCCAGGAAAAAGGGCTTGCTCACCCCAGCCGCCAGCGTCCAGTCGAAGGCACGGCCGGTGCCGCCCGCGCCGTTGTCCAGCAGCAGCCAGTCGGCCGCCGAGTCCCGCCATCGGGCGGCGTCCCCCGGCGTCTGCATGCGCACCGCCTTGATAACCGGCGCGCCGGTGCGCTCCTTGAGCGCCCGGATATCCTCCTCGGTTTCCCTCCCGTGCAGCTGCACGATGTCGATGATCCCTCGTTGCAGCAGGGCCTCCGGCTCGCCGGGCGGCGCATCCACAAACACGCCTACCACTCGAATATCCGCCCGGAGCCCCGCCCGCAGGCGGGCGGCCGTCTCGGGCGTCACCCGCCGGCGGCTGGGGGCGAAGACAAAGCCGATGTAGGTCGGCCCCGCCTCGTTTGCCGCCGCGATGTCCTCCGGCCGCGTCAGGCCGCAGATTTTTACCAGGCTCATGGCGTCCCCCTCAGCGCGGCCAGCGCCGCCTTCTTGTCCGGGGCGCGCATCAGGGTCTCCCCCACCAGCACCGCGTCCACGCCGCCGGCCCGCAGCCGGTCGATGTCCGCCGCCGTGCGCACCCCGCTCTCCGCGACGAACAGCACCGAGCGCGGTACCAGAGGCCGCAGCCTTAGGCAGTTGCCCGTATCCACCTGAAAGGTGCGCAAGTCCCGGTTGTTCACCCCGATGATCCGGGCCCCGGCCTTCACCGCCACCTCCGTCTCCTCAGCCGTGTGGGCCTCCACCAGGGCGGACAGCCCCAGGCTGTGGGCGACGCCGATGTAGTCCCGCAGGGTATCGCCGTCCAGCAGGGCGGCGATGAGCAGCACCGCCGCCGCCCCCAGCGTCCGGGCTTCATAAATCATGTAGCTGTCCACCGTGAAATCCTTGCGCAGCACCGGAATGCCCACCGCCGCCGCGATGTCGGAAAGATACGCGTCGGCCCCCTGAAAATACGCCGGCTCGGTGAGCACCGATACCGCCGCCGCCCCCGCCGCCTCATAGTCCAGGGCGATTTGCCGGTAGGGAAATTCCGGCGCGATAACCCCTTTAGAGGGGGAGGCTTTTTTTACCTCGCAGATGAAGGCGATATCCTTCCCACGCAGCGCCGCCTCGAAGGGGAAGCCGGTTTGCGCGCCCAGCGCCCGGGCGCGCCGCTCCATCTCGGCGGGCGGCACCCGCCGCTTGGCCGCCGCCACCCGCTCCCAGGTTTTCGCGGCGATTTCCTCCAGAATGGTATCAGCCATACGCTTCACTCCTCGTTTGAACAGCGAATAAAGTCCTCCAGCTTTTGCAGGGCCGCGCCGCTGTCGATGACGGTCTGGGCCTGCTCCACCGCCTGCTCCATGGTCAGCGCGGGCTGGGCGACATACAGGGCCGCCGCCGCGTTAAGCACCACCGCCTGACGGCGGGGCCCCGGCTCGCCGGTCAGGATCCGGCGGGTGATGGCCGCGTTTTCCATCGGGCTGCCCCCGGCCAGCGCGCCGTGCTCGCACCGGGCGAAGCCGAAGCGCTCCGGCGTCAGCTCATAGGAGCGGAAAGCCCCGTCCCGGATTTCGCACACCGTGGTGGGCGCGCTCATGGAGATTTCATCCAGGCCGTCCTGCCCGTAAACCACCATGGCCTTGCGCACCCCCAGATTGGCCAGCACCCGGGCCAGAGGCTCCACTAGCCGCTCGTCGTAAACGCCCATGACCTCCATATTGGCTCCCGCCGGATTGGCCAGGGGGCCCAGGATGTTGAACACCGTGCGGATGCCCAGCTCCCGCCGCACCGGGGCCACGTATTTCATGGCGATGTGATAGTTCTGGGCGAACAGGAAGCAGATGCCGATGTCCTGCAGCAGGCGGGCGCTTTTCTCGGGGGAAATCCCGATGTTCACCCCCAGGGCCTCCAGCACGTCGGCCGCCCCGCACTTGCTCGAGGCCGCCCGGTTGCCGTGCTTGGCCACCGGCACCCCCGCCGCCGCGACGACCAGGGCGGCGGTGGTGGAGATGTTGAAGGAGTTGGAGCCGTCCCCGCCGGTGCCCACGATTTCCAGCACGTCCATGTCGTGGAGCAGTTTGATGCAGTGCTGCCGCATCCCGGCCGCCGAGGCGGTGATCTCCTCGATGGTCTCCCCCTTCATGCTCATGGCCGTCAAATAGGCGCTCATCTGGATGTCGGAGGCCTGGCCACTCATGATTTCGTCCATCACCGCCCGGGCGGTATCGTAGGACAGGTTTTCCCGCCGGGCCAATTGAAAGATCGCGTCTTTTATCATCGTATTTTCCCTCATTTCTTCGAACATTCGCGCGCCGAACCGCGCGTTGCTTCTGCCATATTCAAAAAATTGGCGACAATTTCGCGCCCATTCGGCGTTAAAATGGATTCGGGATGGAACTGCAGGCCGCAAACCGGAAAATCTCGGTGCGTCACGGCCATGACCTCCCCATCCTCTGTCTCGGCGGCGACCAGCAGCTCCGGTGGCAGGGTCTCCCGTCTCACGGCCAGGGAGTGATACCGGGCCGCCGGGATGACGGCGGGCAGGCCCCGGAACAAGGGGGACGCGGTATCCAGCCGGACCGGGGAGGCCTTGCCGTGCATCAGCCGCCCGGCGTAGGACACCACCGCGCCGCCGGCCTCGCAGATGGCCTGATGGCCCAGGCAGACGCCGAGGATGGGGATCCTCCCGGCGAAGCGACGCACCGCGGGGACGCAGATTCCGGCCCCCGCCGGGCGGCCCGGGCCGGGTGAGAGCACGATGGCCTCCGGCCCCAGGCGCTCGATCTCCTCCAGCGTCAGCGCGTCGTTGCGCGCCACCTGAACGTCCGGGCGGAGGGAGCCAATGAGCTGATAAAGATTATACGAAAAGCTGTCGTAGTTATCGATGAGCAGAATCATGCGTCCAGCCCCCCTTGCGCGGTTTCCAGGGCGTCCAGCACCGCCCGGGCTTTATTCAGGCATTCCTGATATTCTTTATCCGGTACGCTGTCGGCCACGATGCCCGCCCCGGAACGGACGAAGACCCGCCCGTTTTTCCTAAAGGCCAGGCGGATGGCGATGCAGGTGTCCAGGTTGCCGGTGAAGTCCAGATAGCCGATGGCCCCGCCGTACAGCCCCCGCTTGTTGTTTTCCAGCTCGCGGATGATTTCGCAGGCGCGGATTTTGGGAGCGCCGGACAGGGTGCCCGCCGGCAGGACGGCCCCGACGGCGTCCACCGCGTCCCGCCCCTCCTCCAGCCGGCCGGAGACGGTGGATCCCAGGTGCATCACGTGGGAGAACCGCTCCACCGACAGGTATTTATCCACCCGCACGCTGCCGAGGGCCGCGATCTTGCCGATGTCGTTGCGGCCCAGATCCACCAGCATGTTATGCTCGGCCAGCTCCTTTTCGTCCGCGAGCAAAGCGGCCTCCAGCGCCCGATCCGCCTCGTCGGTCTCCCCGCGGGGGCGGGTGCCGGCCAGGGGGAAGGTGGTGACCCGGCCGTCCTCCACCTTGACCAGGGTTTCAGGGGAGGCCCCCGCCGCCTCCAGGTCGTCGCTGGAAAAATAGAACATATAGGGCGAAGGGTTGGAGGCCCGCAGCACCCGATAGACATCGAACAGGCTGCCCTCCATGTCGGCTGTCAGACGGTTGGACAGCACCACCTGGAAAATGTCCCCCTCCCGGATATAGCCCTTGGCCTTTTCCACCATGGCGGCGTATTCCTCCCGGGAGAAGAGGGGGACGGGCGGCGTTTTGAGCACCGGACGGGGGATGGCCGCCGGTGCGCCGGTGCGCAGAAGCTGGGCCATGGCCTCCAGCTCCTCCTGCGCGAGCCGGTAGCTTTCGGGCAGAGCGTCGGCCCGGGCGTGGGCGATGAGGACGATTTTCTGCCGGTAGTGGTCGAAGGCGATCACCTTGTCGAACAGCATCAGGTCCATATCCCGGAACTGCTCCTCGTCCGGCGCGTCCAGCCTCAGGGACGGCTCGGCATACCGGATGTACTCATAGGCGAAATAGCCCACCAAGCCGCCGGCGAAGGGCGGCAGAAAAGGCAGGCGGGGGCTTTTGTGCGCGGCGAGAATCCGCCGGACGGCGTCGCCGGGTGCCCCCGTCTCCTCCGTCGTCTCCCCGCCGCGGCGCACCCGGATCCGTCCGTCCTGGCAGGTCAGCTCCAGGATCGGGGCGTAGCCCAGGAAGGTGTAGCGGCCCCATCGCTTGTCCCTCTCCGCGCTTTCGAGCATATAGCAGTGGCTGCTGACGGCTTTCAGCCGGCGCAGCACGCCGATAGGGGTATGCCCGTCGGCGTACAGCTCCCGGCTGACGGGGATCATCCGGTAATCGCCGGAGGCGGCCAGAGCCTGGGCCTCCCGCAGAGTGGGACGAATCATGCTTGTTTCATCCTTTCCGTTTCCGGCCGCTTCCCGGGGAAAGGTATAAAAAAACCCGTCCCCGACAGAGCGTGCCTCTGTCAAGGACGGGGTGCTTACAGCTATCCCGCGGTGCCACCTTGCTTCACGGATATCTCCGTGCCCTTTTGACGGAATACGGGGCGGTGCGCCCGACTATTCCCGGCCGCTTACGCGGGCCTGACGTCGCAGAATACTAGGCCGGAGCCGTTGACTGCGCCCTCGGTGGTCCATTTAACGGACGGTGTGCTGCCCGGCTTCCAGCCCCCCGGACTCTCTGTGAACGCCTGTTCCGTTTTTATCTCCACGTCATCGGTTTGGTTATCTATACGATTTTCTTCAGTATAAGCCCGCGGCTTCGACTTGTCAAGCGGAAATTTCCAGCAGGCGGTCGAACTCGTCCAGAGGCATGGGACGGGCGAAAACGAAGCCCTGCACCATATCGCAGCCCGCGTCCCGGAGAAATGCCACCTGCTCGAGGGCCTCCACCCCCTCGGCGATGGTACGGATGTGCAGCTGCCGGGCCATATGCAGGATATTGGCGATAACAATGCGTTCCCGGCAGTGATCCGCGTCCCGGGTGAAAAACAGGATATCCAGCTTGAGCACGTCGATAGGCAGGGACTTGAGCAGGTTCAGAGAGGAATAGCCCGTCCCGAAATCGTCCAGTGAGCAGAGAAAGCCATGCTGCTGCAGCCGGCGCACCGAACGGATAAACAGGGCGTTATCGTCGAGCACCACGCTTTCGGTAAACTCCAGATCGAGCAGGCCGTCGGGAATGCGGTACGTCTCCTTGATCTGGATGGTATGCTCGACAAAATCCTCCTGAAACAAACCGAGGCGGGAAACATTAACGGACACGACCAGTTCCCGGCCGCCCCGGTCCAGGTAGCCCCGCAGCCAGCGGCACACCTGCTCGAGCATATAGCGATCCAGCTCGACGATAAAGCCGTTCCTCTCAAACAGGGGGATGAACTCACCGGGAGAAATCAACGGCTGATCCGGCGGCGCCCAGCGCACCAGCGCCTCCGCCCCGCCGATGGCGTCCCCCTGCTGGATATCCACCTTCGGCTGCATATACACCACAAATTCGCCCTGCTCCAGGGCGGCCCGGCTACGGGATTCCAGTTCAGAGTCCCGACGGATTTGATCCCGCAGTTCCTTGGAAAAGACAGCGCAGCCGCTGCCGCTGCCGTTCTTGACAGACTGCTGTGCCATATGAGCCCGATTGACCATGGCGTTCATATCCAACAGCGCGTCCCCGTCCCCAGGACAGTAGAAGCCCACGCAGATATTGACGGCAGGCAGCCCGTCCCTCCCGCCGATGGTCCGCAGCTCGGCCTCCAGGCGGCGGAACCAGTCGGTCAGCTCGCGCTTGTCCCGATACGGCAGCAAGCCGGCGAAATGGTCCGCGGCAACGCGGCAGAAGAGGAAATCCTCCCCGCCCACCGTCTCGATAGCGCTGGCCAGACAACGCAGGATGTCGTCCCCCGTTTGGTAGCCGAACATGTCGTTGAAATATTTGAAGCGTTTGAGATCGCAGTACCAGACGGCCGTCCGGCAGTCCCCGGAGGGAGCGGTGCGGTTTGCGGCGTCCAGCAGGAATTTATTAAAATTCCGACAGCCGATCAGCTCGTCGTCATAGGCCAAATGCATCAGGGTTTTCCGGCTGCGCCGGTACAGGTGGCTCAGCCGGTAGAGAAAGGCCAGGAAAATCAGGCAGGCGGCGGCAATGAGGAGCGTTGTGCCGACGGCCGTGGCGTTGTAGTGCTGCTGCAGCACGGCCAGGGGCACCACGCTCATGACAAACCAATCGTTCACGCCCACGGGCTCAATCGCTATCAGCTGTTTGCCGCCGTTCTGCGCGTCCTTATAGGAATATACGCCGCCCCCGCCCTGAGACAAGGCCGTTTTCAGCCGGGCCAGCTCCTCGTCCTCAAACTGGCCGAGCATATCCACCGACAGGGCATCCTTCGCCGTTCCTACCGGCAGGCTGGAACGGACGACGTACCGCCCCTCTTTATCGATAAGGTTGGAGTATCCCTGCCCGCCATAAACCGGCACATCCAAAATTTTGCGGAACAGGTCGGCGGAGTTCATGGCGCAGAGCACGCCGATCACGCGCCCGGCGGCGTCCGTCATCGGCATCCCGTAAAAGTTGACATATTGGGAGGAAACCGCATCGAACAAGGTATCGGAAATGGCGCTTTCTCCCTGCAGGGCTTTCTGGAAATACACAGCGCGGGACAAATTCTGCCCGGCATAGGTTTCCCCATTGACATCCAGCCAGTCAATGCGGCCCTGCAAATCCGCCAGGCCCATGCGGGTGAAGGTATTGTTGTCGTTGATCTCCTTAATAATACGGGCGATTTGGGCCTTGTCCCATTCGCCGTCCTCCAGGCAGATCGCCACCCCGTCCAGTGTCTGGAAATCGCCGATGATTTGCTTATATAAGGCTGTACGACTCTGCACTGCCGTATTTTGCAGATAACTGACGCTTTCTTTTGCGCTCTGCCGCGTCATGAAATAGACAAACAGGAGCCCGCCGATCAAAAAGCAAAGGCAGACGATGCCAGTGAGCAGATAGGTTTGCACAAATGGCTTGTCCTCTTTCTTCAAACCCGGCTCCTCCTTTTCTATGCAGGGGACGCTGATGGAGGTATTTTACCCTATTTTGTAAAAAAAGGCAATAGAACTCCACAAAAAACAAAAAATCCGCCGCAAACGTCCGATTTGCGGCGGATTTTGGGGCAATAGAGGGCGGGGCGGAGGAGACTCGCGGTCAGGCTAGGCTGGATATACCGTGTTGGACTTTCAGTCACCGCTACCCTTGCGGAGAGCGGACGACATTTTGGTGACACAACTGCGGCACCGGAGGATTTCAATCCACGCTCCCCGCGGGGGGAGCGACGAACGCGGAATCCAGATCGGCGGCCATGCGCAACATTTCAATCCACGCTCCCCGCGGGGGGAGCGACTAGGTGTCCTGTCTGCTGATAGGACAGCCATTGCAATTTCAATCCACGCTCCCCGCGGGGGGAGCGACTTTTTCCGGGTTCGGTCTGGCTATAAATATCGTCTATTTCAATCCACGCTCCCCGCGGGGGGAGCGACCCCTATTGATTTTTATTGGGGTACAACTGGGGTACTAATTTCAATCCACGCTCCCCGCGGGGGGAGCGACCAGACTTGTTGGAAAAACAACATTACCGAGAATAATTTCAATCCACGCTCCCCGCGGGGGGAGCGACCACTGTAGACCGCAAGGCGATTGATATTGATTTTGATTTCAATCCACGCTCCCCGCGGGGGGAGCGACGATCCGAATTTCTTCGACGACTGTTCCATGATGGCATTTCAATCCACGCTCCCCGCGGGGGGAGCGACTGGGCGCGCTGTTCCGCGACAAGGAATGGGAAATATTTCAATCCACGCTCCCCGCGGGGGGAGCGACCCTCTGCGGCGCGCTCCTCGGCGGCAGTCGGAATCATTTCAATCCACGCTCCCCGCGGGGGGAGCGACACCGTTTCCTCTGGCCGGAAATGTTGCGTGTTATCATTTCAATCCACGCTCCCCGCGGGGGGAGCGACCAGCGGCGGACAGCACAGGGACGACCGGCGGCAGATTTCAATCCACGCTCCCCGCGGGGGGAGCGACGATAACCTTTACCAGGCGCAGTCAGAGTTTGTGAGATTTCAATCCACGCTCCCCGCGGGGGGAGCGACGCCAAGACCCAAAATACACATTCAGAAAAATCATGATTTCAATCCACGCTCCCCGCGGGGGGAGCGACTTTTTCCCAGCCTACTACACTCCCGTTGCTCAACGATTTCAATCCACGCTCCCCGCGGGGGAGCGACTTTTCCCTTCTTCTATTTCTATTTCTTTCCACATCAATTTCAATCCACGCTCCCCGCGGGGGAGCGACTCCTTTTTTATGGTTATTTCCATCCATTTCAAGATTTCAATCCACGCTCCCCGCGGGGGAGCGACTTGCGATGAGTTCCAGGTCTGGTATCACAAAGTTATTTCAATCCACGCTCCCCGCGGGGGAGCGACTTTCTTTTACTGTTTTTATGTCTGCTGCTTCTTCATTTCAATCCACGCTCCCCGCGGGGGAGCGACAAAAGGTGTATGATGTCGCCTTTGACGCCGGAATATTTCAATCCACGCTCCCCGCGGGGGAGCGACTTGTCAAAGTCTTCCAGTAGCTTGCAAAGTGCTGTATTTCAATCCACGCTCCCCGCGGGGGAGCGACTGTCAAAGTCTTCCAGTAGCTTGCATAGTGCTGTATTTCAATCCACGCTCCCCGCGGGGGAGCGACTGCCCAAATCGCAGTTCACGGGGCCGATCAAGCGTATTTCAATCCACGCTCCCCGCGGGGGAGCGACTCCCACTGCATGGCTTGTTGTGCAGATGCAGTTTGATTTCAATCCACGCTCCCCGCGGGGGAGCGACATGCCATGCTATTCACCGATGATAGGATGGCGAAAATTTCAATCCACGCTCCCCGCGGGGGAGCGACATCGGATATGGATACTACGAAGCACACAAGGATATTTCAATCCACGCTCCCCGCGGGGGAGCGACAGCAAAGACTACCAAAAGCTTGCGGAAAACTTGTGCAGGTTCCCGTAAATGTTAAGGGAACTGTCCGATGAACACCCCTTACGCTTTAGAATTTCTGACGGCCATGAGGGAAAGCGGGGCGCGGGGTGGTGCGAAGCCGCTGGGGATAGACTGGGCGCTTCCCCTTCGCACCGGTGGTTGCTTTCCAGCCTGGAACCACCGGAGCGCTGTCTTTTCCTCTATAAGTATACCGGAAAAAGCGCAAATTGGCAAGATGGAACGGCGTTTCATCCGCCTTCCTCAAGACTGGGCGGCGGTACGCAGCGCTTTTTTCTTGCCTTTGGCTTTTTTGCCGCTGCCGGCGGGGGGCTCGGGGGCCGGCGGGGCGGAAGCCGGGAGGGGCGGTGCGGGCTTCGCGATGGTATGGGAGAGACGGAGGGAAGCCTTGGCGCAGGCGGGGCCCACCATCTCATACAGCACGGCGGAGGACAGGATAATGGTGGACAGCAGGCTGCCCAAGCTTTCCGGAAGGAGACGCTGCCCCAGGGCGGCCAGGCCGATGGAAACCCCCGCCTGGGGGATCAGGGCAAGGCCCAGATACCGGCGCACCGCCGTCGGCGCGCCGGTCAGCCAGGCGCCCAGGCTGGCGCCCGCGTATTTGCCGAGGATCCGCACGAAGAAATAGGTCACGCCGATCACCCCGCCGGTCAGGAGGGAGGGAATGTTCAGCCGCAGGCCGGACAGCACGAAAAAGAGCAGCAGAATGGGCGGGGTGAAGCGGTTGACCTGCTTGAACAGGTTTTTGTTCCCGCCGCAGTTGACATAGGCCGTGCCCAGTGCCATGCAGGACAGCAGCGGGGAGACGTCGAACAGGGTGCACAGACCGGTCAGGCCCATCAGCACGCCGACAACCAGCACCAAACGGTGCTCCTGCGACCGCCGCTCGCTTATCAGCCATTTGAGCAGAAAGCCGAGGCCGACGCCCACGCCCACCGCCAGGATATTGATCACCAGCGGCAGGACGACGGCCCCGGCGTCCATCCGACCAGAGGCGTTCAGGCTCTGGGCGATGGCGGCGCAGACACTGAAGGCGATGAGAGCCACCGCGTCATCCAGGGCCACCACCTGCAGGATGGTGTCCACAAAGGGGCCTTTGGCCTTATACTGCCGAATGGTCATGATGGTGGAGGCGGGGGCAGTGGCGCAGCCGATGGCCCCGAGCAGCAGGGAGAAAGAAACGGACAGATGAAACACGCCGATCATGGTCAGGGTGATCAGCAGCGCCGCCAGCAGCGCCTCGAGCAGGGTGATGACCACGATGCCCCAGCCGCTGCGACGAAGGGCGGAAAGCTTGAAGTATTTCCCCACGCCGAAAGCGATGAAAGCCAGGGCCGCGTCGGTGACGAAGTCCATGCCGCTGACCACGCTTGGGGGAACCAGACCCAGGACATAGGGGCCGATGAGAATCCCGGCGAATATGTAGCCGGTAACGTTGGGCAGCTTCAGCTTCTTGGTAATCCGGGTGAGCAGGAAGCCGCTGAACAGCATTACCGCCAGGCTGAGAATCACCGCCGCGTTCGGGTGGGAGGAGGCCAGGTTTTCCAGCAAATGTTTCCCCTTCTTTTCTGTAAAAGTTGTTTGGATACTTGATTATAGCGGGGAAATATGATAAAATCCAATTATAATAATTTGTTACAATATTAAGAAATGTTATAATGCGAGGAGGCGGGCGGCTCATGATCGATCCGAAGGTGGTGTCGCTTCTGACCCTGATACAGACCGGCAGCTACACCCGGGCGGCCAAGGAGCTCTGCCTATCTCAGCCGGCGGTCAGCCATCACATCCGGCAGCTTGAGGAAGAATACGGTATCAAAATATTTTATAAGGACAGGAAAGAACTCAAACCGACGCCGGAGGGGGCGGTTCTTGTCAAATACGCCCGACGGGCGCTGGCGATCCACAACAGCTGCAAGCAGGCGATCGAGGACTGCCGCAGCCAAATCCGGCGGTTCACGGTGGCCATCACCCCCACGGCGGGCGAGAACCGGATTCCCCAGATGCTGGCCACCTACTGCAGCCTATACCCCCATGTGCATATCAACGTTTTCACCGATACCATTCAAAATATTTATAATACCCTCAAGTCCTATGAGGCGGACATCGCGGTGGTGGAGGGGCAGATCGACCATCCGGATTTCACCTCGGTGCTGCTGGACACGGATTACCTGTGTCTGGCGGTGGCGCCGGGGCACCGGCTGGCGGGACGGAGCAGCGTGGCGCTGCCGGAACTGAAAAACGAAAAGTTCATCCTGCGCTCCCGGGCGGCGGGAACCCGCACGCTGTTTGAAAACTATCTGATGAGCCATTCCGAGAGTATCCGGAGCCTCAACGTCATCATGGAGATGGACAGCGTGGCCACCATCAAGGAACTGGTGGCGCTGGGGATGGGTATCACGGTCATCGCGCACAGCGCCTGCCGGGAGGAAGAGCTGGCGGGACGGCTGGCGGTCATTCCCATCGAGAACGCCCGCATGATGCGGGAGATCAACATGGTGCATCACAAGAGCTTCACCCACACCGAAATCCTGGAGGAATTCCGGCGGATTTACACCGCTATTCAGTCGGGGCAGCCCCTGGCGCCGGCGGCGGAGGACGCGGCGCTGGTTTGAGAACGGGGCGGCTTTTCCTTCCATTCTATGCGGCCGGCTTTGAAAAAACCGGCCGAAATCGCACATAGTATTTGCAAAAGGCCGGGAAAGCGGGTATAATGGGGAGCAAAGCGTTATGCCTGGCCGGTGGGGACCGTCCCGCCAGGCCGGATACCAGTTTACCGTTACACATGGTCGTCCGGGCAAGGGCGGCGACTCGAATCACTCTGTCTGGAGGATCACCGTGGATACCAACACGAAGGACAACCTATTAGAGGTCAAGGATTTGACCGTGCGGTTCGGCAGCGCCAAGCAGGCGGTGACGATCATCCGCGATTTGAATTTTTCCGTGGCCCGGGGCGAAACCCTGGGTATCGTCGGGGAGAGCGGCAGCGGCAAGAGCGTCACCTCCCTGGCCATTATGCGGCTGCTCTCTCCCGTCAACTCCCTGGTGGAGGGGAAAATCGAGCTGGAGGGGACGGATCTGCTGGCGCTGCCCGCGAAGGACATGGTGGGGATACGGGGCAACGACATCTCCATGATTTTTCAGGAGCCCATGACGTCGCTCAACCCCATTAAGACCTGCGGCAAGCAGATTATGGAGCCCATGTTTTTACATACCTCCATCTCCAAGGAGGAGGCGAAGGCCAAGGCGGTGGAGCTGCTGCGCCTATGCGGCATCCCCGACCCGGAGCAGCGGTTTCACGAGTACCCTCATCAGATGTCTGGCGGGATGCGGCAGCGGATCATGATCGCCATGGCCCTGGCCTGCAACCCCAAGCTGCTCATCGCCGACGAGCCGACCACGGCCCTGGACGTGACCATCCAGGCGCAGATCCTAGAGCTGATGAAGAAGCTGAAGGATTCCCACGACATGGGCATCATCCTCATCACCCACGATCTGGGAATTGTGGCGGATTTCTGCGATCGGGTGCTGATCTTTTACACGGGGCAGATCGTGGAGAGCGCGCCGGTGCGCGATCTATTCCGCGAGCCGCTGCATCCCTACACCAAGGGGCTTATCCGGGCCCTGCCGAAAATCAGCGAGCAGACCGACCGGCTGGAGGCCATCGAGGGCATGGTGCCCGACGCGGACCAGATGCCGGAGGGCTGCCATTTCCATCCCCGCTGCCCGTATGCGACGGATCGCTGCCGGAAGGAAGCGCCTGCGCTGACGCAGACGCCGGACGGCCGCTGCGTACGCTGCTTTCTGTATGGGGAGGTGACGGCATGACCGACGAATTTCACAACGACATCCCCGCCGCGCCCAAGGAACGGGAGGCGGAGCGGGAATCGGAAATCGCCGCTGGGGTGTACGCGGGACTGACCGCCGACACCGGCATCGATGAAAAAGCGGCCCGGGCCGTGCCGGTGGCGGGGGAACGCGCCGAAACGACGACGACGCCCGCCGCCGCGGATTCGCCCGTGCTCGTGGAGCTGCAGGACGTGCGGCAGCATTTCCTCATCCGCAAGGCCAAGGGGAAAAAGGCCACCCTGAAGGCGGTGGATGGGGTGTCCTTCTCGATTTACAAGGGGGAGACCTTCGGCCTGGTGGGGGAATCCGGCTGCGGCAAAAGCACGCTGGGCAAAACCCTGCTGCGCCTCTATCCCCTGACGGGGGGACAGGTGCTGTTCGACGGGGAGGACATCTCCGCCCTGAGAGGCAAGGCGCTCAAGGACTTCCGCACCAAGTCCCAGATGATTTTTCAGGATCCCTCCTCCTGCCTGAACCCCAGGAGGCGGATACTGGACATTCTGATGGAGCCCTACGCCATCCACAGGCTGTACACCAAGGAGGAGCGGCGCGAAAAGGCCATGGAGCTGTGCGACCGGGTGGGGCTGTCCCGGGCGTATCTGACCCGGTATCCCCACGAGATGTCGGGCGGGCAGAAGCAGCGCGTCGGCATCGCCCGCGCGCTGGCCCTGCGGCCCAAGCTGGTGGTCTGCGACGAGCCGGTATCGGCGCTGGACGTGTCCATCCAGGCCCAGGTTATCAACCTGCTGGCCGATTTGCAGGAACAGATGGGACTGACCTACCTGTTCATCTCCCACAATCTGAGCGTGGTCAAGCACTGCTGCCAGCGCATCGGGGTGATGTATCTGGGGCGGATTGTGGAGCTGGCACCGTCGGCGCGGATATATGAAAACGCGGGGCATCCCTACACCCAGGCGCTCATCTCCGCCATTCCCAAGGTGGAGGCCGCCACGGGAGAGAAGGAAGAACGGATTCTGCTGGGCGGGGATCTGCCCAGCCCCACCAACCTGCCGGACGGCTGCGCGTTCCACACCCGCTGCCCCTACGCCACCGATCGGTGCCGGCAGGAGCGGCCGGAGCTGACCGAAAGGGAGCCGGGGCATTTCGTGGCCTGCCATCTGGCGAAAGACTAGAAACCAAGAGTGAGACGCGAGACGCGCTTCGCTTTGGAAATAGGCAAAGAGGAGGAGACATATGAAGAAGACCAAACGCATTCTCAGCGCGGCGCTGGCCGCGGTTTTGCTGGCAACGGCGGCGGCCGGCTGCCAAAAGAGCGAGCAGGGCGCGGCCAACGGCAAAACCGTGATCGTCGGCGCCGCCACCGACCTGAAGACCCTGGACACCGGCTACATGTACGAGGTGTACGGCAACATGGTATCCTATTCCCTGTACGACATGCTGTTCCGCATCGAGGGGGAGGACATGAGCAACCCCAAGCCGTCCCTTGTCACTGACAAGTGGACGCTGGACGAGACGGGCACGATCTACACCCTGCCCATCCGGGAGGGCGTAAAGTTTTCCAGCGGCAATCCCCTGACCGCCGCGGACGTGGTATGGAGCATTCAGCGGGTCATGGGCCTGAAGGACTCAAGCAACCAGGCGCATGTGGCGGGCATTCAATCGGTGGAGGCGAAGGACGATCACACCGTGGTCATCACCCTGAAGGCCCCCGACGCGTCCTATCTGACCAAGCTGGCGTCCAACGCCTACTGCATCCTGGACAGCAAGCTAGTCAAGGAGAACGGCGGTTCCACCGAGGCGGGCAAGGACACCGCCCGGGAGTATCTGAACAAAAACTCCGCCGGTTCCGGCCCCTTCATCCTGGAGAGCTGGACGCCGGAAAATGAGCTGAGCATGAAGAAGAACCCCAACTACTGGGGTTCGGCCGGCAATGTGGAGCGGGTCGTCATCAAGGAATATGACGACGCCAACACCCAGATCCAGGCCCTGGAGAAGGGGGAAATCGACATCGCCCTGTCGGTCAACAGCGACAACGTGGCCCAGCTGAAGGGCAAGGACGGGGTCACCATCAAAAACGCCCAGGCGGCGGTGTGCTCCTTCCTGCTGATGAACAACGACCCGGCCATCGGCAAGGAAATGGCCAACCCGAAGGTACAGCAGGCCGTCCGGTACGCCATCGACTACGAAGGGCTGAAAAAGATGTGCGGCGAGGGCGCGAGCCTGCCGCTATCCATCGTGCCCCAGGGGTTTGTGGGCGCGAAGAACCGGCCCGACAACTACCGCAATCTGGACAAGGCCAAGGCGCTGATGAAGGAAGCCGGCTATGAAAACGGGTTCACCGTGGAGCTGACGGCGGCCAACTTCGACACCGAGGGCATGAAGTGGCCGGACATCGCGCAGAAAATCCAGGCCGACTTGAAGGAAATCAAGATCGATGTGAAAATCGTCACCTCCGAGTTCTCCGTCATGGTGGATCCGTATCGGAAGGGCGAGCTGCCCTTCCTGGTGATGCATTGGAGCCCCGACTATTTCGACATCAACAACCAGCTGGCCTTCCTGCCGGGCAGCACCGTGGGCGAGCGCGCCAAATGGGCGGCGGACGGCCATCAGGACATGATCGATCTGGGCAACAAAATCATCGGCGAGAGCGACAAGACCCTGCGGGCCCAGTATAGCGAACAGCTGCAGGATCTGATGGCGGAAAACAGCCCCTATGCCTTCCTGCTGCAGCATCCGAAGGTGTACGCCTACCGTACCAACCTGAGCAACGTTTCCTACTGCGACCTGTGCAAGATCCAGCTTAAGGATCTGACTGTCAACTGAATTCCGACTGCGAAAGGACGGCTGCCGGCCGGCAGCCGTCCTTTCGGCAGCCATGGCTGCCCCTTTTGCATCCCATACGGCCGAGGGCGGTATAGGATGCAAAAACGGCAGAATGCGGCTGTTTCCCGGCGGGCGGCTCTTTCGCGTCCGCTTATATTCCCTGGAAAGGATGTGCGGCTTTTTGGCTCGCTATATTGCACGAAGGCTCGGCCTGATGGTGCTGCTGCTCTTCGGTGTCTCCCTGATGGTCTTCCTGATTTCCCACCTGGTGCCCAGCGACCCGGTGGGCGCTAACCTGAGCGCCACGGCCCAGAACAACCCGGAGGTGGTGGCCGCCTTCAAGGCCAAATGGGGGCTGGACAAACCGCTGGTTCAGCAATATTTCATCTATGTGGGTAACCTGCTCAAGGGAGATATGGGCAACTCCATCCGCACCGGGAGGCCGGTGCTGGAGGATCTGCTCCAGTATTTCCCCGCGACGGTGGAGCTGTCGGTGTTCGCCATGCTCATCGCCATTGTGCTGGGGATACTCTTCGGCGTGATTTCCGCCGTGTTCCGCAACAAGCCGGCGGATCAGATTCTGCGGGGCGTGTCGGTCAGCGGTGTGTCCATCCCCAGCTTCTGGTTCGCGCTGCTGGTGCTGTACGTCTTCTCCAGCCTGCTGGGATGGTTTCCAAGCGGCGGGCGGCTGGATCCCCGGGCGGGGGCGGTGACGGGCGGAACCGGGCTGTATGTGCTGGACGGGCTGCTGTCGGGCAACTTCTCCATGGTGGGGGACGCGTTGTCCCATCTTCTGCTGCCGGCGCTTGTGCTGGGGTTCTTCACCATGGGGCTCATCACCCGGCAGACCCGCAGCAACCTGCTGGAGACGATATCCACCGACTACATCCGCACGGCCCGGGCCAAGGGGATGAGCGAACGGCGGGTCATCACCCGCCACGCGCTGGGCAACGCCCTTATCCCGGTCATCACCGTGACGGGCATGGGGTTCTGCAACCTGCTGGGCGGCATGGTGTTCGTGGAGAAGATTTTCGCCTGGCCGGGCATCGGGCAGTACGCGTATCTGTCGGCCACCACCCTGGATTTCCCGGCCATCTGCGGCGTGTCGCTGCTGATCGCCCTGACCTATGTGGTCATTAACCTTGTCATCGACATTCTGTATGGGATCATCGATCCCCGGGTGCGGTATCAATAACTCACAGAATCGAGATGAAAGGAAGGAACCCTCATGGAATTTTTTAAAACGGTATTCAGACAAAAGAATTTTATGTTCAAGCTGGGGATTATCGTCTGCCTGCTGTGGGTGATCGTCGCTTTCATCGCGCCGCTCATCGCCCCGGCCGATCCGCTGGCGCAGAATCTGGACATGCGCTTTCAGCCGCCGGGGGCGGCGCACTGGTTCGGCACCGACAGCCTGGGGCGCGATGTATTCAGCCGGGTGCTGTACGGCAGCCGAATCTCCATCACGGCGGGGCTTATCACCGTGCTGATTTCCTTCGGCATCGGCCTGCTGTACGGCGGGGTGGCCGGCTATGTCGGCGGGATCGTGGATGACGTGATGATGCGTTTCAGCGAGATGATCCAGTCCTTCCCTCCCCTGATCCTCGCCATGGTCATCGCCGCGGCCATGGGGCCGAGCATCGTCAACTCGGTGTTCGCCATGGCGATCATCTGGTGGCCGAACTACGCCCGGCTGACCCGCAGCATCGTCATTTCGGTCAAGGAGAACGACTATGTGATGGCCAGCCGGCTGATGGGGGCGTCCCGGGTGCGGATCCTGTTCCGGGAGATTCTGCCCAACAGCATCGGGCCGCTGGTGGTCATGTCCACGCTGGACTTGGGTAACGCCATTCTGATGTTCTCCGGTCTGTCCTTCCTGGGGCTGGGCGTGCAGCCCCCGACGCCCGAATGGGGCGCCATGGTCAGCGACGGGGTGGCCACCTTCCAGAACTGGTGGATTTCCACCTTCCCGGGCCTCGCCATCTTCACCGTCGCCATGGGCGCCAATTTCATCGGTGACGGGATGCGGGATTATCTCGACCCCAAGCTGCGTCAGCAGATGTAAATTCATAAAAAGGCGGGATTTGCTATGACTCTACTCGATGTATCCAAGCTGGACGCCGTGGGCGCGCCGCTTTACGACATGCGGAAGATCTTCCAGATCGACGCGCCGGCCTCCAAGATATCCTTCAGCCTCATCACCATCCATCCCGGGTCCCGGGTGCCGGAAGTCGGGGACGGGTTCCACTCCGGCGACGAATACTCCTATTTTCTGGAGGGGGAGGTCTACACCGTCAGCGGGGACGATGTGGGCACCGTGGGGGCGGGCATGGCCACCCTTATCCCCCGTGGGGAGCATCACTGGTGCGAAAACCGGACGGATAAGCCCTGCACCCTGGTGTGCATGATGGTGGAGCCGTAAGGAAAGGGATGACGCGCGTATGAACAAGCAGCGGCTCCAGCGGGTGCTGGACAACATGGAGGCCCAGGGGCTTGATCAGATTCTGGTCACCTCCACCGCCTCCGTCTTCTACCTGACTGGCTACTGGATCGAACCACACGAGCGGATGCTCGCGCTATACATCGACAAAAACGGCCGGACGGCGCTTTACGGCAACGAGATTTTTGGTGTGGAGGCCACGGCGGATCTGCCGGTCATCCCCCACGCCGACAGCGCCGATCCGGTGGCGGATTTGGCCGCCGCACTCGCCCCCGGCCGGCTAGGGGTGGACAAATTCTGGCCCAGTAAGTTCCTTATCGGCATCATGGAACACCGCCCCGACATCCGGCCGGTGCTGGGTTCCGGCCCCATCGACGCGGCGCGGCGCTACAAGGACGAGGCGGAGCGGGACGCCCTGCGCCGGGCCTCCAAAATCAACGATATCGTGGTGGAAACCGCCATCGGCGCCCTGGCCGACGGGGCGGTGGAGGCCGAGCTGGCCGCCCTGGTCAATCGGACATACCTGCAAAATGGGGCGGACGTGTCCGACGGGCCGCAGCTGGTCTGCTTCGGCGCCAACGCCGCCGACCCGCACCACGCCCCCGGACACGACGTGGTCAAGTCCGGCGACTGCGTGGTTTTCGACATTTTCACCCCCATCCGGCGGTATTGGTGCGACATGACCCGCACCGTCTATTTTAAGGAGGCGGGCGAGGAGGAACGGCGGATTTACGCCCTGGTGAAAGCCGCCAACCAGGCGGGCATCGACGCGGTGCGCCCCGGCGTGCCGCTGCGGGACATCGACCGGGCGGCCCGGCGGGTCATCGAGGAGGGCGGCTACGGCCCCTACTTCACCCACCGGCTGGGCCACGGCATCGGCCTGGAATGCCACGAGCCCCCGGACGTCAGCGCCGGCTCGGACGCGATAGCCGAGCCCGGCATGGTCTTTTCCATCGAGCCGGGCATCTATCTGCCCGGGCGCACCGGCGTGCGCATCGAGGATCTGGTGCTGGTGACCGAAACCGGCTGCGAAGTACTCAACGCCGCGCCGAAGGATCTGCGCGTGGTGGGATAAGACAAAACAAGGAGGAGGATTCCCGCGGGAACCCTCCTCCTTGTTTTGGGCTTTGGTATAAAAGCGCTCTCAAGCTTTTTCTTTGTTTCAGGTTTTGCTTCTGGGATAGGGGGCTTTCTCATCCGTCAAGCCCAGCAGATAGTCGGTGCTGGTGCCGAACAGCCTGGCCAATTTTATAAGCGATGCAACCGGTATATTGCATGTGCCGAGTTCATAACCAGAATATGTCGTCTGATGCACATGCAGCCATTCCGCCATTTCTTTTTGTGATTTATCCGCGTCCTCCCTCAGGCCGCGCAGATGCTCCAACATGGCTTTCACCTCAAGCCTATTATGGCTTAAGGGTTATACCCTTATTGGCTTTTAAGCATATTTTCCTTATAATAAAGTCAATGGAGGAATTCATATGAACGACGACATGCAAAAGTAGATAAAGAAGCACTTTCGTCAAATGGACACGCTCTTTCAACCATACCAACTAGATAGTTTTCTTCGGACTCCGGACGATGCCCTAGAAGATACCTTTTTTGAATTTACGACGCCCGTTATTTATCATTGTCTTATTAGAGATCCCTATCTCCTATATCTTTTCGTGCAACAGGGCTGGCACGCTTTGGACTGTATGGCATGGTGTCTGCTTCGATGCTACCACGCCTATAAACAGCCATAGAAAACTCCCGGCGGGCAGGCCCGCCGGGAGTTGATTATTTCAGGAACACCAGGGCCGTCATGCCCGCGCCGGTGTGGGTGCCGATGATCGGGCCGATTTTGGAAATCAGCACGTCCTTGACCAGGCCGGTCTGCCGCACCAGGTCCGCCAGGGTTTCGGCGTCCGCCGGGTTATCGGCGTGGGCGACGATGGCAGTCTGCCCCTCCAAATCCTTCCCCTCGGCCGATAGGCGGCTCAGGACGTATTCCAGGGCCTTGCGGCTGCCCCTCACCTTGGCCATTACCGTCAGCTTGCCTTCCCCGTCCACACTGAGTATGGGCTTGATATTCAGCGCGGTGCCGACGATGGCTTCCACGGCCGAGATGCGGCCGCCCCGTTTGAGGTGGTTGAGATCGTCCACGGTGAACCAATGGGCCACACGGGTGCGGTACTCCATCACCCAGGCAGCCAGCGCCTCCAGGGACAGGCCCTCCAGCCGTTTCTTCGCCGCGTAGTAAACCAGCAGGCCCTCGCCGATGGAGGCGCACAGGGAGTCGATGACGACTACCCGGCGGCCGGGGTATTTTTCCTCCAGCTGCCCTGCCATCAGCATGGCGTTGTTCACCGTGCCGCTCAGGCCGGAGGAAAACGCGATATACAGGATATCCTGACCCGCCTGCAGCACCGGCTCGAACAGATCCTCGTAAACCACCGGGGTGATCTGGGAGGTGACAGCCGGCGCGCCGGCCCGCAGCTGCCGATAAAACTCCTCCAGGGACAGCTCCCTCTCATCCTCAAAATGGCGGTAGCTGTTCTCAGCCAGGTCGAAATGCATGGGGATGACCTGTATATCCAATTCCTCAATAGTCGTATGGGGCAGATCCAGCGTCGCGTCGGAGAACAGTTGGTAGGCGCTCATTCTCGTCAATCATCCTCTCTGAAAATACACGGGAAATATCCGTCGAACCGACGGCCCAAACTATTTATTTTGACAAACAAAGCATGTTTGGAGTTTTTTATGGCGGGCCGGAGGTTACCGGCCATTGAGCTCGGCGAAAAAGGTCACCGCTTCTTTTTGGGCTTTCGCGTGGTAGAGCGCCTGATCCGCTTTCTTGAACAGCTCCTGGAAAGCTCCGGCATCCTGCGGGAACAGGGAAACGCCGATGCTGGTCGTACAGACAAAATCGTCGACCTGGAAGCGCGTCAGACCCGCCAGCGTGTCGCGCAGCCAGGCGTCGTCCGACAGATTCTGCACCAGCACAATAAATTCGTCGCCGCCGAACCGGCCGCCGACATCCGTTTGACGAAAGGTCCGCTTAATCCGCCGAGAAATCGCTTTCAGAATTTTGTCGCCTTCATCGTGGCCGTAGGTATCGTTGAAGCTTTTGAAATTATCGATGTCCAGCAGCACCAGGGCGTGCTGCCGATTATCCTTGGACAGAATATCCTGGATGACCGTGGCCGCGTAGTCCTTATTGTACAGGCCGGTGAAGCGATCGAGATTGGCGGCCTTTTTCAGCCGGTCGGTTTTTTCCTTAATATCCGTGATGTCGGTGACAACCCCAATCATCCGGACCGGCCGGCCGTCCTCCAGGATGGGGGTGACGTGAATCCGGCACCAGACAAACGCGGACTGGCCAGCCTTCATGCGCGCCTCATAGACAGCCGGCTCCCCCTTCAGCACACTGGCAAAGGCCTTGGCGATGACCTCTTCATCGTCCGGATGGGAAAAATATCGGCTGACCTGCCGGCGGTACTCTTCCGGCTCCAGAAGGCTGAACGGCTGCACATCCCGCAGGATTTTCTCGCCGGACACGCCGAAAATGATTTCCGCATTTTCAAAAAAGGTGTACAGCTGCCGGGGCAGATCCACCTCGAAAATACAGATTTTCGCCGCGCTCAGCGCAATATGCAGCCGCTCTTTGTACGGCTCGATTTGTTCGGTATCGCTTTGGCCCGTTAGTCTCATTGCCGTACCCATTCTCCAGTCATAGGTCTGTGCGTGTCAGCAGCGCCACGCATTCCACGTGGGCAGTGCGGGGGAACATATCCACAGGCGTCACCTGTCTCACGGCATAGCCCCGCTCGCCGAAAGCCCGCAGATCCCGCGCGAGAGTGGCGGGGTCGCAGGAAACATAAACCACCCGGGAGGGCGCCATGAGGGCGACGGTATCCACCACCGCCTCATCGCAGCCCTTGCGGGGCGGGTCGAGAACCACCACGTCGGGGCGCACCCCTTCCGCCCGGAGGCGGGCGGCCGCCTGGCCGGCGTCAGCGCAGAGGAAGCGGGCGTTTTCAATGCCGTTGTCCGCGGCGTTGCGGCGGGCGTCCTCCACCGCCTGGGGCACCACCTCCACCCCGATGACCTGCGCGGCCCGCGCGGCCATGGACAGGCCGATGGTGCCAGTGCCGCAGTACAGATCGAGCAGGGTTTCCTTCCCGGTCAGCGCGGCGGCCTCGGCGGCCAGGGCGTAGAGCCGTTCCGCCTGCTCCCGGTTGACCTGATAAAACGAATGCGGGGACAGCCGAAAACGCAGGCCGCACAATTCGTCGGTGATGGTACCCGGCCCCCACAGGGGGAAGGTCTCCTCCCCGAGAATGACGTTGGTGTCCCGGCGGTTGATATTGACCACCACGGTGGCAAGACCGGGCGCCCGCTCCCGCAGGGCGCTCACCAGGCCCTTGGTATCGGGCAGCTTGCCGGAGGTACACACCAGGCAGACCATGATCTCCCCCGTGGCCCGGGCCTGCCGTATATAGACATGGCGCAAAAGGCCCTGCCCGCTCTCCTCGTCATAGGCGGGCACGCCCGCCCGTTTCGCCCAGCGGAGCACCTCGTCCAACACATCTCGGAAGATCTCCGGCTGCAGACGGCAGTCCCGCTGCTCGACAACCCGGTGGCTGCGGGGAGCGTAAAAGCCGGCTAGGAGGCGGTATTCGCCCTGGGCCACCGGATACTGGGCTTTGTTGCGGTATCGATCGGGGGCGGCGGCGCCCACGATGGGACAGGGTGTCAACTCCAGGGCACCGATCCGCTTTAACGCGTCGGCCACCCGCTGCTCCTTGACGCGCAGCTCGGCCTCATAGGACAGGTGCCGGTAGGCGCAGCCTCCGCAGCGGCCGAAGGCCGCGCAGTCCGCCGCCTCGTCCGCCGGCAGCCGGTCGGCGGAGGGCTCCAGCAGCTCGCTCAGCCGGCCGAAGGCATGGGTTTTCTGCACCTTGACGATATGGCAGCGGATCCGATCGCCCACAGCCGTAAAGGGAACGAACACGGCCAGGCCAGGCCCGCCGTCCTCCTGGACCCAGCGGCCCACGCCGCTGCCCTGCGCGGACATGCCGGTGATGGCCAGCTCAATCTCCTGATTCTTTTCCAAAGGCATGCCGTCCCCTCCCAATCTTTTTTATTGTACACACTTCCCTGACAAATAGCAAGAGATTTTCATAAAAAGCGCAAAGGAGGCGGCCGCCGAACGGCAGCGCCTCCTTGTCACAGGATATCCTATTTAACCGAGGTCTTTTTGGTCATCAGCCACCGGGCCGCCACCAGGAAAGCGGCGGCAAGGAGGAGATCCATCGCCAGGTTGCCCATGCCGATGGTGACGTTCATCAGGTCAGACGATCCGCCTCCGGAAATCCGGAGGCTCTCAATGAGAGTCCCCCACATGTTTTCAAAGACGAAGGAGGCGCCGTCCGCGCCGATGCGCAAGCCCAGGGGGACAATCAGCATGGCCACCACCTCCAGCAAGCCGGCCACCATCGTCGTGCAGAAGTAAAAGAGCACGGAGAACAGGACGCTGTTGCTGGAAAAGGTCTTGGTATTGGCCAGGGTGATGGCAAAGTACAGCTCGCCAATGGTCAGGGCCAGGCCAATCAGCATGGACACGCCGACGTAGACGCCCATCGTGACCAGAGAGCCGCCCAACTGTTCATTGAGCCCTTTAAAGAACTCCTGTGCGCCCATCAACTGCATGGTGCCCAGGATAGCGAGCAGGGCCATCAGCATACCGGCGAACAGCAGGACATAGGCGGTAATCGCCTTGGACAGGATGATTGAGCCCTTGCCCACGGGCAGGGTCTGAATGAGGTAGCCCTCGGCGCCGAACACGCCCTTATAAAAGCGGAGAATGGCGGTGATCAGAGCCACCACGACGGAGGCGCAGCCCACCAGGGCCAGGAACACGGCGCAGGTGGTGGCCAGCTGGCTGATGCCGATGGCTTTGGCGGCCCAGCCCGCGCCGTACAGCAGGGCCATGGCGACAAGGCAGATAGGCAGGATGAGCAGGCTCGCCCGGAATTCGTATTTCAGCAGTTTCCTCAGCATTTGAAAGCCTCCCTAAAATAAGCGTCCAGGGACATGCCCGACTTATCCCGGATATTGTCCGCGCTGTCCGCCACCAGCAGCTGGCCGTAGCTCATAATAATCACATCGTCGAAAATCCGCTCCACGTCGTACACCAGGTGGGTGGAGAGCATGACGGTGGCGTTCTCGCTGTAATTGCCCAGAATGATATCCAGGATGGAATCCCGCGCCGCCGGATCGATGCCGCTGAGTGGTTCGTCCAGGATGTACAGCTTGGCGGCCCGGGACATGACCAGAATCAGCTGAAGCTTTTCCTGCATGCCCTTGGACATGGATTTCAGCTTCATCTTCTCATCCAGGCGGAAACGCTGCAGCATCTCAGCCGCCTTCTGCCGGTCGAAGTCCGCGTAAAAATCGCGGAACATATCCAGGGCGTCCTTGGCCCGCATCCAGTCGCTCAAATAGGTTTTCTCGGGCAGATAGGAAACGATGGACTTGGTATACACGCCCGGCGCCTGCCCGTCGATGGTCACGGTGCCCTGATAATCGCTGATGAGGCCCGTCAGGATTTTAAACAGGGTGGTTTTGCCGCATCCGTTGGGACCCATGACCCCCACGATCCGCCCGCTGTTCACCGTCAGGTTCAGCGACTGCAGCACCGGCCCGCGGCCGTAGGACTTGTTGAGATTCTCAATCGTAACGAGTGCGCTGCTCATTCTTGTCAACCCTTTCTTGCCGCCCTCCTCTGGCGCGACGCGCGTCGCGCCGGAAAAGCGGAGTTATCCCTGCAGGTACTGCCGCAGCTCCCGCAGGATGTCTTCGGTGGTTTTGTAGCCCATGTGCTCCATCTGCTCGACGAAGGCAGCCATGAGCTCTTCCCCCATCTGCCGGCGCGTCCGCTCTATCAAGGCCGCGTCCCGCGTGATATACCGGCCGGTGGTCCGCTCGCTGAACAGCAGGCCGTCCCGCTCCAGCTCGGACAGAGAGCGCTGCATGGTGTTGGGATTGACCCCGAACTCCACAGCCAACTCCCGCACGGCCGGTATACGCTCACCAGCCGCCCATTGCCCCGACAATATACGCAGCTTAATCTTATTCATAATCTGTGTATATATCGGTGCGCCGGAATCGAACTGGTTATCTGCAAACATCCGCACACCTCCCTTTCGTATTATTGTATTAAGCATCTAATACAATAATACATCTCTTTTCCCATTTGTCAAGGGCTTCATTGGAATTTAAGAATTGAAAAATCCGGAGCGCGAACGCTCCGGATTTTTATCCCAATAAGGCTTCGACCTGTTCGACGGAGAGCTTGAAGGGCTGGGCGTACCGGCTCTTGGCGCTTCCGCCGGTGCAGGAAAAGGTTTCGATGACATTCTGCCGGATTTGGGCGGTGCGTTTCTCGATAATACCCCGCAGGATCCGGCATTTGGCTTCCCAGGTGGCCATATTGCCCAGACCCGGCCACCGCTCAAAATGGGCGGGCATTTCGGCCCGGATTTCCGCCGCCATGGCGTCGTATACACTCAGCAGGCGCTCGGTGGAATAGGTGGTTTTCAGCCGTTTGCCGTAGGTGGAAAGGAACTTGTCTCGGAAGGCGGTATTGTGCATCAGGCCGCGCATGAGGTCGGTGCTGAACATATGACCTACGCCGTGGCCGTTCGGGTTGATGATTTCCTCCACCATGTTCCAGGTATGGGTACTGGGCCAGAGGGCCCAGTCCTGATCAAACACGACCCAGCGCCATTTCGCGCCATCCACGCGTTCCCGGTAAAATTTGATATTGCCGGTATCGGTATTGCCGAAAAAGGAGATGGCGATCCAGTAGTCGATAAGCTCGTCCACATCCACCAGGGAGGCCACGTGGTCGTAATTCTCCTGTTTGGACAAATCGTGGGTCTTGACGTACTGCAGCAGCTCCTTATACGCGGTCAGGCTGCCGGACATGAGGATGCTTTCGCCCTTGATCATATCGATGGTATCCTCGTCCGCTCCGGTGCGGTTAGACACGTAGGATTCGCAGATCTTCTCCCTCAGATCGTACAGGCCGTAATATTCGCCGTTGATATACACGACCACCGGACGATAGTCCATGAAATCCACGTCGGCCTGGCCCTTAATCGTCCGGGCCACAAAGGCATCCCGCAGATGGGCGTGGGATCCGTCCTGCCCGGCGTTGCGCAGCACCAACTCGGAATAGACGTTGGTGGCGGCGTCCTGCCCGAACAGGGGGTAGCAGAACTCCTTGGGGCCGTACCGATCCCGCAGGTTGATGGACAGGCTTTTCTGATCCATCGCGCGGCTGTACTGCCCGAACACCTTGACGCCCGCGTTGAATTCCAGCTGGGCCACGCCGTTTTCGTCCACATATTCGAAATGGACCGGCCGCTCCCAGTCCTTCCAAAAGTTCGCGCCGGTGTGTGGGAATGTGTCGGTATAGCCGGGACCCTTTTCGAGGATGCCGGTGTTATAGTCGAAGAGATTGGCCGGATCGGTGGACAAGAAGATGACCGGCATGGCGTGCCGGCGGCCCACCAGGTAGCTGCCCGCGCTGTCCTCGGAGGGGAGGCGGCCGTCCATAAAGGCCCGGGCCCGGATGGTTATATTCTTGGACACGGCGATTTCCCCCTGATACACAGGAGAGCTCGCCGTGGGTGCGCTGCCATCGGTGGTGTAGCGGATGGTGGCACCGGGGCAGGTGATGGACACCTTGCCGCCGCCCTCCAGATACCCGCTGGACACGGAGAACACCGGCGTGGGCGCGGGACCCTTCAGGCCGGCGGCGGGGTTGGCCGCGCCGGGGGTGGGCTTATCGAAATAGTACACCTGCGGGTCGGCGTCCGACACCCTGCCGCTGGACTGGGCGTCGTCCAGGCGGCCGGACTGCACATCGTCCACCACCCGGCCGTCCGGCGCGAGGAGATAGAGATGCTCCCCGTACCGGCCCAGGCCCATGGCGATGAAAATCTCCTTGGTGCGGGTATTGTAGCTATCCGTGTCGCCGCAGAAAACGAGCTTGTATTCCCCCGGCGCCAGTTGGACGTTGGGAAGGGTTTTGTATGCGGCGGGATCCTCCTTTTTAGAAAGCCTGTAGCCGTTCAGGCTTACAGGCTTGTCTGTGGGGTTATGTAGTTCGATATAGTCGTAATACTGGCCGTTGGCTGCCTTGACGCCCGTGCGGTTGACCGCCGCCACCTCGGAAATAACGGCCTCCTTATTTTTTGGATACCGGGCGCTGTCGATGGAATCGAAGCTCTGGGTATCGTTGGCCTTGCCGGGGGTGGGCTTGGGATAGAACACCCATTTCCCCGCGTCCTGCGCCGAACGGCCGCAGGACAGATTCGAGGTCAGGTCGTTGACGGTGCAGTCGTCCACCTTTTTGCCGTCGGCCGCGTAGAGCGTCAGGCTGGGCTCCTTGCCGGACAGGACGAAATCCGCGTGGAGGGGACCGCCGGCGGCATAGGTTTTGGTTTTGCCCGACAGGTAGATCACCTGATAGCCGCCCGCCGGGATGGTGACGGCGGGGAATGTCCATTTATCGGTTTTCGCCGGGTCGTCCGACAGGGTGAAGGAGGCCAGGGACAGCTCCTTATCCCCGTAGTTATACAGCTCCACCCAGGCGGTGAACTCCCCGTCCTCGTCGGCGAGAGTGACGCTGCCCTTGGTGGCGTACTCATTCAGGCGCACCTTCGCGTCGGCGGCCGCCACCCCGTCGCCGCGCACGGCGGGGGTGTAGGTTTCCGCATTGGCGGCGCCGGGCGTGGGCTGCTTGAAGTAGACGGTTTTGCCCTGTGCGTCGGGGCCGCAGGTGGTATTGTCCGGCAGATCCCGCACCTCCACGCGGCTGATCTCCCGGCTATGGGGATCGTAGAGAACAATATCTTCTTTTTGGGAATTGATGCTGAAAGGCATATGAACGACCCGGTTCTCCGCGTCCACCCGCTCCGTGCCGGAAGCGAAGACCACCAGATAGTCCCCGGCCCCTATCTCCATCTCAGGGAAGACAAATTTGCCCTTTTTCCGGCTGTCGTCGGTCAGGGAATAGCCCTTCAGGTTAACGGCTTTATCCGTGGGGTTATGCAGCTCGATCCAGTCGGGGTAATTTCCCTCGTCGTCCGCGAGCGCGCCGTTATTCTTGGCCATCACCTCGGAGATGATCAGGCCGTCCGAGGCCGCGCCGCCCGGCGCGCAGGCGGAAAGAATCAGCGTTATGAAAAGCAGCAGGGCCGTCGGCAGAACCCAGCGTTTATCGATCATGGATTCACACTTCCTCGCTTTTTCGACATACCTTCATTATACCAGAGCAGGGGGCCGGGCACAAGGTGCCTCGGCAAGTTTTACAACCCGTTGGCAAACGTAAAGAAGATGAGGCAGCCCGCGGCGGGACGTGAGCTGCCTCAGGGAATTTACGCCAGGCCCAGCAGGCGGGCGCCGTTTGCCACCAGCAGGCAGACGAGCATGCCGATGACGGTGGGGACGGCAAAGGAAACCGCCGTCCACTTGAGGCTTTGGGTTTCCTTATGAATGGTCATGCAGGTGGTGGAGCAGGGCCAGTGCATCAGGGAGAAGAGCATGGTGCACACGGCGGTCAGCCAGGTCCAGCCGTTATTGGTCAGCAGGGTGTGCAACTCGTTAAGATTGCTCATGTCGGTAAGGCTCCCCTGGGCCATGTAGGCCATGATGATGATGGGGATGACGATCTCATTGGCCGGAAAGCCGAGGATGAAGGCCATCAGAATGGTGCCGTCCAGGCCCAGCAGGCGGCCAAAGGGATCGAGAAACTGGGAGCAATGGGCCAAGAGGCTCATATCCCCCACCGTCACGTTGGCCATCACCCAGATAATCAGTCCCGCCGGCGCGGCCACCGCCGCGGCCCGGCCCAGCACGAACAGCGTGCGGTCGAAGATGGAGCGGACGATGACCTTTCCCACCTGGGGCGTCCGGTAGGGCGGCAGCTCCAGCGTGAAGGAGGAGGGCACCCCCTTGAGAATGGTTTTAGACAGCAGACGGGAGACCAGCAGGGTCATGCCCACGCCCAGCAGGATGACCAGGGTCAGCCCCAGGGCCGAGAGGAAGGAGGAGGCGAAGCCGCCCGCCGTGCCCACAAAGAACATGGTGATGATGGCGATCAGGGTGGGAAACCGGCCGTTGCAGGGGACGAAGTTGTTGGTTATAGTGGCGATGAGCCGCTCTCTCGGAGAATCGATGATGCGGCAGCCCACCACGCCGGCGGCGTTGCAGCCGAAGCCCATGCACATGGTCAGCGCCTGTTTGCCGCAGGCGCAGGCCTTTTTGAAGTATTTATCCAGGTTGAAGGCGATACGGGGCAGGTAGCCGAAATCCTCCAGCAGGGTGAACAGGGGAAAGAAAATTGCCATGGGCGGCAGCATCACCGACACCACCCAGGCCAGCACCCGGTAGACGCCCAGAACCAGGGCCCCATGGAGCCAGGCGGGGGCGTGCATCCAGGTGAAGAAGTCGGTCAGCCGATCCTGAACCCAGAACAGGCCGTCCGCCAGCCACTGGGAGGGATAGTTGGCGCCGGTAATGGTCAGCCAAAACACCACCAGCAGCAGCGCGAGCATAATAGGAAAGCCGGTGCGCTTACTGGTCAGGATGCGATCCAGCTTCCGATCCCGCGCGTTGTAGCAGGCCCGGTCGCAGAACACGGCGTCGGAGCACATTTCCTCCGCCCGCAGCACGATGCAGGACACCAGCACATCCTTAAAGCGTTCCACCGACAGGCCCGCATCCGCCATGTGCTGCTTCGCCAACAGGACGGCGTCCGGCAGGCCGGGGATTTCCATCAGCTCTTGGCCGACATACTCGCCGACGGCATGCAGCAGGGTATCGTCCCCTTCCAGCAGCTTGAGCGCCACCCACCGGCTGTTCAGGCGGCCGGCCAGAGGCCCCTCCAGCAGCGGCTCCAGCTCTGCAATGGCGGCTTCGATAGGCTTGGTATAGCGGATTTTCGTGGGGTGCGTTTTCTCCCCGGCGACCACCCGCGCCGCCGTGTCCATCAGCTCATCCAGCCCTTTCCGGCTGCGGGCGCTGGCGCCCACCACCGGCACGCCGAGATTCTCGGCCAGCTGGTCAAAATCAATGCGGATATTCTTTTTCTTGGCCTCGTCCATCAGGTTGACGCAGACCACCACCCGGTCGGTGATCTCCATGGTTTGCAGCACCAGGTTCAGGTTGCGCTCCAGGCAGGTGGCGTCGCAGACCACCACGACGCCGTCCGCCCCGCCGAAGCAGATAAAATCCCGGGCCACCTCTTCCTCCGCGGAATGCGCCATGAGGGAATATGTACCGGGGATATCCACCAAAATGGTGTGCATCCCCTTATGGGTGTAGTGCCCCTGGGCGTTGGTAACGGTTTTTCCCGGCCAATTGCCGGTATGTTGATTCAGGCCGGTCAGCTCGTTGAACACGGTGCTTTTCCCCACGTTGGGGTTGCCCGCCAGGGCGATGACCTTATCGCCGTCCTCCCGCTGGATGAAAAGCCCTTTATCCGCCGCGCCCCGGCCGGTGGAACCCGCTGTTAATCCCATCTCCCATCCTCCTCGCTCAAGCTAATTCAGCAGGCCTTCGACGACGATCTGGGAGGAATCCTCCGACCGGATGGCAATAACCGCCCCCCGGATCAGATACGCCACCGGATCGCCCGCCGGGCTTTTCTGCAGGCAGGACACGTCTGTGCCTTCCACCAGCCCGATATCCAGCAGGCGGCGGCGGATGCTGCCGGTGGCCAGCAGTTCGTCCACCCGGACGGTCTGCCCCTCGGCCACGTGGTTCAGCGACATTTTACTCATAAAACTCGTCTCCTAATAATAAGTATAAACAGGAAACAGTGTTGGGCGCGGGAAACTCTTTTTCCCGGAAAGCATCTGTGTTTCCAGATGCAAAACTTGTTTCCTGCTACCAACTTATGCAGGTATGTCCGGGTGGGTGACAGATAAGGAGACGATTTTTTGAACGGAGACAAGGGATTTTATACGCAGATGGGCTACCGGCTGCAGAACGCCGGCGGGCTGACCGACACCATGGAGGATTATCTGGAAATGATCGCGCGCTGCGCGGGGGAAGCCGGCTATGTCCGGATAAACCAGCTGGCGGAAAGGCTGCATGTCCGGCCATCCTCCGCCTCCAAGATGGTGGGAAAGCTCAAGGAGCTGGGTTTGCTGGATTTTGAAAAATACGGGTTAATCAGCATGACGGAGGAGGGGCGGGCCGTCGGGCAGGCCCTGCTGCGCCGCCACGACATTCTGCACCGCTTTTTCTGCCTGCTCAATCAGTCCGTCGACGAGCTGGAGCAGGTGGAACGGGTGGAGCATTTCATCCATCCCGACACGCTGGATCACCTGGAAGCCCTCACCCTGCGGCTGGAAGCGGAGATCCAGGCATAAAAAAACGCCGGGAGACCCAAACGGCTCTCCCGGCGGGGAAATATCCAGCTGTCAGACGGCGGCGATGAGCTCTACTTCCACCAGCACGTTTTTGGGCAGCTGTTTGGCCGCCACGCAGGAGCGGGCGGGCTTGCTGACAAAATAGGCGCCGTAAATGGCGTTGAACGCGGCGAAATCCGCCATATCGCTGAGGAAACAGGTGGTTTTGATCACGCTGTCGAAGGAAGCGCCCGCCTCCTCCAGCAGGGCCGCCAGGTTCTGCATCACCTGCTCGGTCTGGCCCTCAATGGTGTCCGCCTCCACCTGGCCGGAGGCCGGGTTGATGGCAATCTGGCCGGAGGTGAACAGCAGACCGCCGTGGACGATCGCCTGGGAATAGGGGCCGATGGCCTCGGGGGCTTTCGCGGTATGAATGGTTTTCATCAGTAGGTTCTCTCCTTTACGATTAAGGTATAGCCCGCGTCGACGAGCGCCTTTTTAATTTGCTCCACGTGGGCGTGATCCCGGGTTTCCAGCACGAGCCGGAGGTAACAGGCGTTGATGTCGGTATCCAAATCCGCCCGATCGTGGTAGACCGAGACCACGTTGCCGCCCTCCCGGGCGATGATCTCCGACACGCCGCTGAGCTGGCCCGGCTTGTCGGCCAATTCGATGGTGATGTCCGCCGACCGGCCCGCCTTGAGCAGGCCGCGGCTGATGACCCGGGACAGGATGGTCACGTCGATGTTGCCGCCGGACACCAGGCAGACCACGTTGCGGCCCTCCACCGGGATTTTATTGAACAGCACCGCTGCCACCGAAACGGCCCCCGCCCCTTCGGCGATCAGCTTCTGCTGTTCGATCAGGGTCAGGATGGCGGTGGAAATTTCGTCGTCGGTCACGGTGACGATTTCATCCACGTATTTCTCGCACAGCTCATAGGTCAAATCGCCCGGCGTTTTGACCGCGATGCCGTCCGCGATGGTGGACACCTGGGACAGGGTTTCCTTCTGGTGCTTTTGCAGCGCGTTGACCATGGAGGCCGCGCCGCAGGCCTGTACGCCGTACACCTTGACGTGCGGGTTCAGGGATTTGATGGCGAAGGCCACGCCGGCAATCAGGCCGCCGCCGCCCACCGGCACCACCACCGCGTCCACCTCGGGCAGCTGATCGAGCAGCTCTAAGCCGATAGTGCCCTGCCCGGCGATGACGTTCTCATCGTCAAAGGGGTGGATGAAGGTATACCCCTTCTCATCCCTGAGCTGCAGCGCCCGATCGTAGGCATCGTCGTACACCCCGTGGACGAGCTCCACCTTCGCGCCGTATTTTTTGGTGGCCTCCACCTTGGAGATGGGCGCGCCATCGGGCAGACAGATGATGGATTTGATCCCGTTCTTGGTGGCGGCGAGGGCTACGCCCTGGGCATGGTTGCCCGCCGAGCAGGCGATAACGCCATGGGATTTCTCCTCGTCGGTCAATTGGGAAATCTTATAGTAGGATCCGCGCACCTTGAAGGAGCCGGTCACCTGCAGATTTTCCGTCTTCAGGTACACCTTGCCGCTGGGATTAATGTTGGGCGCGTGTATCAGGTCGGTCATGCGGATGACGTTTTTGAGCACATACGACGCATGATACACCTTATCCAGAGTCAGCATAGCCATGGCCTCTTTCCTGTAATATAAAAAGCTCCCGCCTCTTTATAGAGACGGAAGCTCTGTTCCGTGGTACCACCCTACTGCGGCCGCAAGCGGCCCTCGCCCGCATCGAGCCGGATCTCCCGGCGGTAATGCGCTCTCCTGTAACGGGAAGACCCCGTATCCGCTTACTGGGCACTGGGCGGTTCAGCGATCCGCTCGGGGGCGATGGTCCTCTTGCCGGCCTTTTACCGCCTCACAGCACCCGGCGGCTCTCTGAAAAAAGGTTCGGCGGGACAACCCCGTCACAGCGTTTAGAACTGTATTTTCTATAAGGATACGCCTTTTTTCGGCCCTTGTCAACCCCGATTTTTAAAGCCCGGTCAGGCCAGCAGATGGCCGAAACGCGCTTTTATCAGTGCGGCCTTCAGCGGCACATACAGGAGCACCGCCCCCACAATGGAGACCGTGCCGTTGATGAAGGTGGCCGGCAGGCTCATCACCGAAGCCAGCATGGCGGCGGGCAGCTCGGCGCCGCTTATCACCTTGGTGATCACCCCGCCGACGAACTCTCCCACCACGTTAAAGGCGATCCCCGCCGTGGCTCCCAAGGCGGCGAACAGCGTTTCATTGGTCAGCTTTTCCGTGCGGCAGGCGGCAACGGTCAGCGCGGTCAGGAGAACGCCGATGATCAGCAGCAGCACATAGGAAATATCCGCCGCCTTAGCCAGGAGCGACCAGCCCGCCAGCTTGCCGATGAGCACCGTCAGCCCCATGGCGAGCGAGATGCCGCCGGCCACGCCCAGACCGACGCGGGGATTGCGTTCCGGATGGCGGCGGCCGATGCGGGCGACCAGGCCGGTGAACAGGCCGATGCCGAATTTCAGGATAAAGGTTTTAAGGGAGTCGATGCCATACCCCCCCACAATATCGAACAGCCCCATGCCGATGGAGCCGGACAAGCCCCCCTGCCAGCCGCCGATGAGCAAGGCGGCCAGGATGGTGACCATATTGCCGAAATGGATAAACGGATTGCCCACCGGCGCCGGATACGGAATCCGGATAAGCCAGATGGCCACAAAGGACAGGGCGGCGAACATGGCGATCAGCACCGTTTGCATAAACGGGGATCGGCGGCTGTTCAGCGTATGGGGGCTCGGTTGGTTCATGAGTCATTCCTCCGCGGGAATGGGGATTTTTCCCCATTTTTTCTTCCTCTGGCATCATAGCACACGTCTGAAAAAAGTCAAGACTTTGCGGTTTCTTTGCTTTTCCCTGCCGGTTTCCTGTCGGAATTGTTTCCGAAATTTAAGAAGTTGTACATTTTTTGTTTATGGTTATTACACAAGCCTGCGTTATCATATATTCGTACCAAGAACGAAAGGAGGCGCAACCTGATTGAATACGGAAAACCCGGCAGGTCAGGCGAACGTTCTCGTGTGTGTCACCGATCAGCCCAGCTGCCGCCGGCTGATACTCGCCGGCGACGCCATCGCCCAGAAATACAACGTGCCCGTCAAAGTCGTCACCGTATTGAAACCGGGGCTGGTTTCTTCCAAAACCGCCGATGTGCTGCAAACTCTATACAATATCGCCGGGCGGCTGGGAGCTGATATGACCGTATATTTTAACGACAGCCCCGCGCTGACCGTGGCGGTGCACGCGCGGCAGATCAACGCCGTTCATATCGTCAGCGGCTCACCGGGAACCGACAGCAACACCTTTATCGAAACCATCAAGGGGCTCTTGCCCGAAACGCCGATGACCATCGTGGACAACGAGCAGCAGATGATTACCTTTCCCTCGTTTGACGTCCAACATGCCGGCTCGTGAAGAATAGGAGCGTGTTTGATATAGATATGGGAGGTTTTCCAGTATAGCGTAAAAAGGGATCGCCCTCGGGCGATCCCTTTTTTATGGGCAGGAAAAGCGGGCCATGCAACATGGCCCGCTTTAGTTCAGCCCGCTTCGCTTTGCTCGAACTGGGAATTGTACAGATTGGCGTAGAAGCCGCCCGCCGCCAGCAGGTCCTCGTGATTGCCCTGCTCGACGATGTCGCCGTCCTTCATCACCAGGATGAGATCCGCGTCCCGAATGGTGGACAGCCGGTGCGCGATGACGAAGCTGGTCCGCCCGCGCATCAGATTATCCATGGCCTTCTGGATGCGCACCTCGGTACGGGTATCCACCGAGCTGGTGGCTTCGTCCAGAATAAGGATCTTCGGGTCGGCCAGGATGGCCCGGGCAATGGTCAGCAGCTGCTTCTGGCCCTGGGAGACGTTGCTGGCCTCCTCGTTGAGAACCATGTTATAGCCGTCCGGCAGGGTCTGAACAAAGTGGTGCACATGAGCGGCCTTAGCGGCCGCGATGACCTCCTCGTCGGTGGCGTCCAGGCGGCCGTAGCGGATGTTCTCCATGATGGTACCGTTGAACAGCCAGGTATCCTGCAGCACCATGCCAAACATTTCCCTTAGCTCGCTGCGGTTAAACTGCCGCACGTCGTAGCCGTCCACCAGAATCGCGCCGGTATTGACATCGTAGAACCGCATGAGCAGCTTGACCATGGTGGTTTTTCCGGCGCCGGTGGGGCCAACGATGGCCACCTTCTGCCCGGGCTGAATCTGGGCGGAGAAGTCGTTGATGATGATCTTGTCGGGGTTGTAGCCGAAGTGCACATGGGCGAACTGCACGCTGCCGTCCAGGCCGTCCAGAGACACGGGGTTCTCCACCGTCTGATCCTCTTCCTCCTCGTCCAGGAATTCGAAGACCCGCTCGGCCGCCGCCATGGTGGACTGGAGCAGGTTGCCCACCTGGGCCACCTGGGTCAGGGGCTGGGTGAAGTTGCGGATATACTGGCTGAAGGACACGATGTCGCCGACCTCAATGACCTTTTTAATGGCCAGCCAGCCGCCCAGAATGGAGACGGCCACGTAGCCGAGGTTGCCCACAAAGGTCATAATCGGCATCATCATACCGGACAGGAACTGGGATTTCCAGGCGGAATGGTACAGGGTATCGTTGGTTTCGTTGAAGGTGTCGGTGACGCTTTTCTCGTTGTTGAAGGCCTTGACGATGTTGTGCCCGCCGTAGACCTCCTCCACCTGGCCGTTGATGTGGCCCAGGTATTCCTGCTGCGCCTGGAAGTATTTCTGGGATTTCTTCATGATGAGCCCGATGAGGCCCAGGGAAATCGGCAGGATGATAAAGGTAATGAGAGTCATCAGCCAGCTGATGGTCAGCATCATGATCAGCACGCCGATGATGGTGGTAACGGCGGTGATGATCTGGGTCAGGCTTTGGTTCAGGCTCTGGGACAGGGTGTCGACGTCGTTGGTCACCCGAGAGAGCACCTCGCCATGGGTGCGGGAATCGAAGTATTTCATGGGCAGGCGGCCGATTTTCTCGGACAGCTCCCGCCGCATGTTGTAGGCGACCTTCTGGGACACCCCGGTCATGATGAAGCCCTGGATAAAGGAGAAGGCGGCGCTGAGGACATACAGCCCCAGCATAAACAGCAGGATTTCGCCGATCCGGCCGAAGTTGATGCCGCCGCCCTCCACGCCGGTCACCTTGGCGATGAGGCCGTTCATCATTTCCGTAATCGCTTTGCCCAGAATTTTTGGCCCCAGCACCATGAAGGCGGCGCTGGCAATGGCGAAAATCATGACGATGACGATAGCGACGCGGTATTTTCCGAGATATTTCAGCAGCTTTTTGAAGGAGCCTTTGAAATCCTTGGCCTTTTCACCGGCCATGTGCATGCCGCCCATCGGGCCGTGACCACCCATGGGGCCTCTTCTTTTTGGCGCATGTTCACTCATTGCCCAGCTCCTCCTTTGACAGTTGTGACATGGCAATCTGCTGGTAGACCTCGCAGGTTTTCAGCAGTTCCTTGTGGGTGCCCTTGCCGACGATTTTGCCCTCGTCCAGGACGATGATCTGCTCCGCGTGGAGGATGGTGCTGATCCGCTGCGCCACGATGAGCACCGTGCTGCCAGCGGTTTCCTCCTTCAGGGCTTTGCGCAGCGCCACGTCGGTTTTATAATCCAAAGCGGAAAAGCTGTCGTCGAAGATATAAATTTCCGGATGGATGGCGATGGCGCGGGCGATGGACAGCCGCTGCTTCTGGCCGCCGGAGACATTGGTGCCGCCCTGGGAGATTTCCGAATCGAAGCCGTCCGGCTTTTCACCGATGAAATCCGCCGCCTGGGCGATTTGCGCGGCCTTGTCGAGCTCCTCCTGGCTGGCGTCGTTGTTGCCGTAGCGCAGGTTGCTGGCGATGGTGCCGGAGAACAGCACGCCCTTCTGGGGTACATAGCCGATTTTGGCGCGCAGGTCATGCTGCGACACGCGGCGCACGTCGGCGCCGTCCACCAACAGCTCGCCCTCGGTGATGTCATAGAAGCGGGGAATCAGGTTGATAAGGGTGGATTTCCCGCTGCCGGTGGAGCCGATAAAGGCGGTGGTCTCGCCGGGCTTGGCGGTGAAGCTGATATTCTCCAGCACATTCTCCTCCGCGCCGGGGTACCGGAAGGACACATTTCTGAATTCCACCAGGCCCCTTTTGGCGTCGTCGAAGGAGGCGGTTTGCTCCGGATCCCGGATGACCGGCTCGGTCTGCAGGACTTCTTCAATGCGGCCGGCGGACACGGAGGCGCGGGGCAGCATAATGGAGAACATGGAAATCATCAGAAAAGCCATGACAATCTGCATGGTGTACTGCATGAAAGCCATTAGGTCGCCGACCTGCATGCTGCCGGCATCCACGCCGTGGGCGCCGTTCCACATAATCAGCACGGTGATGCCGTTCATAATCAGCATCATCATCGGCATCATGGTGGTCATGACCCGGTTGACGAACAGGTTGGTACGGGTCAAATCCTTGTTGGCCTTGTCGAAGCGCTCTTCCTCGTGCTTCTGGGTGCTGAAGGCGCGAATAACCGGCAGGCCGGTGAGGATTTCACGGGTGACCAGGTTGACCTTATCCACCAGCTTCTGCATGATTTTGAAGCGGGGCATGGCCACGGCGAACAGCACGATAACCAAGGTCAGCACGGCCATGACCGCCACGGCGATGATCCATGCCATGGAGGTGTTGGTGTTCAGCACCTTGATCACGCCGCCGATGCCGATGATCGGCGCGTAGAACACGATGCGCTGCAGCATGACGAACAGCATCTGAATCTGCTGGATGTCGTTGGTGCTGCGGGTGATGAGGGAGGCGGTGGAGAAGCGATCCAGCTCGGCGTGCGAGAAGGATACTACCTTGCGGAACACCCGGCCCCGCAGCTCTTTGCCCAGGGAAGCCGCCACCCGGGAGGCGATGAAGCCCACCAGCACGGTCAGCAGCATGCTCAGCAGCGCCAGGCCCAGCATTTTCGCGCCGGTAAGCAGCACATAATTGTTCTGGAGCTTGTCGGTGTCGATGCCCACCGCCTGGTATTCCTGCTTGACGAAGACCACGGCGCTCTGCTCCAGGATGCTATCCGGCATCTCCTTCATTTTGTCGTTAATGGCTGTAATCATCTGGCTGCGCTGCTCATCGGTCATCATGGCGAGCACGTCGAAGACGTCCTTGCCCGCCATCTGGGGCGGCAGGCTCGCGAGCATTTGGTCGGCCATGGCGCCCATTTCCTCGTTGTCACCCGAGAAGCCCATGACCACCAGCATGGGCTTGCTGAGCAGGCGGCTGAGCGCGTCTATGGTTTCGTCATCCTTGGCCGTGCGCTCATACAGCGGCTCCTTGGCGAGCTGCGGATACTTTTTGAGCGCCTTGTCGGCATCGGCCGCCGTCATGTCGGCCTTATCCAGCTTCTTGTAGGACTGCAGCACCGTATCCTGCTCCGCCTGGGACATGAACAGGAACAGCTTGTTCATTTCACTGACCCGGATGACGGTGGGGGCCGCGTTTTCCACGCCGCCCTGCTGAATGCCCACGTTGACGATGTTAGAAGTATACTGGGGCAGGGTCAGGTCGCATGCCGCCTGTCCCACCAGCAGGACGACGATAATCAGGATAGACGCGACAGACGACTTCAAATACTTGATCAGCTTGAGCATAGGTTCCCTTCTCTCTTAGGATTTTCAGGCATATCATTCATTCTTTTGGCAAGATTATCCCGGATTTGCATGGCAAAGCGCTTGAGCAGCAGAATTTCCTCCATAGAAAAGCCCTCAAAGCACTCCTCCTCCACCTTTTGAGTGGCGTCACGCAAATCCCGGATGGCGGCCTCCCCCTTTTCGGTCAGGAAAATACGGGTGCGCCGCTGATCCGCCTCGTCCTGCCGCCGTTCCACCAGGCCGTTTTTCGTCATTCGCTGCAGCATGACGGTGACGGTGGAGGCCCGCAGGCACAGACTGTCACACAGTTCCTTCTGATACAACCCGCCCTTGCGATGAATCTCGAACAGAACCGGCACCTGGCCAGGATGAACATCCAGCCGTTCCATCACCTGGTAATTGCGGGCAAAATACAGCCGCATGGTCTGGCTGACGATCCGATGAAAGGAGTTTTCCATCGTCCATTCTCTGTCCACGTCCCGCGCTCCTCTCTGCGGCAGCTCTCCGCGCATCCGCTGTGCGAAGGCCGCCATTTAGTTAGGTGACTAAGCATGAGTTTAGACTTTTCCTTTTTTAATTGCAAGACTTTCCAGAAGATTTCATAATTCTTTAACAAAAAGACAGCCTCAAAAAGTTAGACAGCTAAATAGTTGGATCTTCGTCAACTGTTTTCGTATAAAACAGCAATGGGATCGAAAAATCGCCGCGCATCCGAATTTCAGGATGCGCGGCGACTTTCTGATTGTCAAACACGGCGGCTGCCGTTCATTTGCCTTACGGCTTGTCGGATTCTTTCCTGCCGCGGGCGGCCCAAAACAGCGCCATAAACAGCGCGCCAAACGAGCCGCCCAGTATCAGGCCCACGAAAAAACCGATCATGCAAGCATCTCCTTCGATGTCCATTCGCGGATGTACCGGTTATTTCTGCGGATTGTTTTTCAGAGTGGGATAGGAAGCGGCCTGACTGAAATCCCAGACAGCCGCATCAAAGCCGGAGAGAGAAGCGGCGGATTTCAGAGCGGAGTCGCTTATCCGGCTGAAGCCGTTAACAGTTCCGGAGGTGGCGGAGACCGCATAGCTGCCGCTGACCGAGCCTTTGTTCTCCCCTACGCTGATGGCTGCCTGTACGGCGCCGTACGCCCGGTCGTTGTGCGCCACATAGCAGCCGGCGATGCTTCCGTCCGCGCCGTTCCAGCCGACAAAACCGCCGACACGCTGGTAGCCGACCACCCAGTCCTGCAGATTGGTGTAGCAGTTTTTGATAGTGCCCAGGTTGCCGCCCACCAAGCCGCCGGCGTAGTAGGTTCTCAGCTGTCCCTGATTCACGGCGTTGCGGTAGCCGCTGCTGATGCCGCCCAGAGCATAGCACTCCTCCACGACGCCCCAGTTGCCGCCGGCGATGCCGCCCGCGTAATTGTAGGCGATAACACCTCTCACCTGCTGCGTGGTGCCGGTGCCGATATCGGAGCTGCAGCGACGGATCGTCCCATGATTCTGGCCGGCGATGCCGCCCGCGAAATCGCCGTAGCCGGATCCCGAAATACCGGAGACGGCGTCCCCTTTCACATGCACGTTTTCGATCACCGCGCCCTCGGCGTTGCTGCCTGTCACGGCGCCCACAAAGCGGCCTCCCTCAAACTGGGCGAAATCGAGATTCAGGTTCTGAATCGTGCCCTGGTTGATGGCCACAAAACCGATATAGGTGGCTCCCGTGCCGTACACCGCGTGCAGACCCGAAACCGTCTTGTCGTTTCCATTGATCCGGCCAGTAAAGGGTACGTCGTCGCTGTCTGTCCAGCCAATGGGATTCCAGTAGTTTCCGTTGCTGTTGCCGGTATCGACATCGGCGGCCAGAATAAAGGTGCCGTCCATATCGTCCGCAATATGCAGCAGGCCCGCCTTGGTATCAATGGCGTGGTCATAACCCTCATGGTACAGCTCCACGTTTACGGTCTTGGAGGCGGGCACGGCCGCGCCGTCCGCGGTATCCACCGTAAACTCCGTGCCGACATCGGCGGCAAAACGGTAGGAGAAACCGGGCACGCTGTAGCCGGGAAAGTAATCGCTGTAAAGGATGGTATAGTGGGAATCGTCCTTCAGATAGAAAGTGAATTCCCCGGCGCTTTTTTCGTTGTAGGAATCATAGTAGGCCAGCTTGAACGCGATCGGGCCGTTGTCCGGATCCGTGATATCCTCGTCGCCCGGATCGGGCTGTACGGGATGCCACTCCTGATCGCCCGGATTGGAGGTGGCTGGCGTTTGGTAGGTATCGATTTGGGTGAAGCGGACGACCGGGGTCATGGTGACGGTGTACGTGCCGTCCTTACCCATGGCGGTGTCGGGCGCATCCATGCGGATGACGCTCTCGCCGTCCCGCACCTCATAGGGCCAGAACCAATTGATCGCGAGGTTCTCGCTCATATTCTGAGAGGTACCCAACGTATTCAGAAAAGCGGAGGCGCGCCGCTCCACACCGCCAGGTTCCGTCGTCGCCGCCATGACGGCATAGGCGTTGACGGCCGCGGACAGATCGTCCATGCCGCCGTCCAGGGTGATGCCCACCGTATCGCCCTCGTTGAAATAGTACACATAGGCCCGGTTGTTCAGGGTATCGTACAGATCGCTGTAATACCGGCCGTTGAAATAATAAATCAGCGGCAAATGGTTGGCATTCTCATACCCCAGGGTGTCGAAGTCGACCTTGACGGCCACCTCGCTTTTGTTGGTGAACTTGAATTGGACATATCCCTCCATACCGGGCGCCACCAGCTTCTCGCCGTTGGTGTCATCCTCACCGAACACGCCGGTGTCGTCAGCGGAGGTCCCGAAAATATCGATGGTGGATCCGGTTTTGGTGAGTTCCTGCGTGCCTTCCTCCACCTGTTCGGCGGTGAAATCAAACAGCGACACGCGGGCGGTGTCGGTGCCGTCCACCGTCTCGGTGTACTTCGCGAGCGTACCGCTGGTCAGCACCGTGGTGACCAGCGCCGCCGCCAACAGCAGAGCGCCGGCGCGGGCCGTGTTTTTCTTCTCTTTTGCTGCCATGTCATGACCCTCCAATTATGTTGTTCTGTTGTCCTTATGTACCGGATGAGGCGGTTACCACTATGGTTGCTCTGGACCCCTCCCGCGTCACCACATATTTGGCACCGGTCGCGGTCACGGCCGCCAGCGCCAGCGCCAGCAGCAGGATAAGGACGGCAGGAGCCAGCCGCCGTTTGCGCATCCTATTCACCACCTTATGTATCCGCCTGCACGGCGGTTATGCTCACCTGTATATCGAACCTGCCCGGTGTGTCCGGCACATAGTCCAGCCAATAATACACCGTACGGTTTTCCCCCGCCGGCAAGGGCTGCCCCTCCGCTAGGATGTGTGTTCCGGCTGTCAGCGCCTCTTTTACCGGCGTTCCCGCCAGCAGCCGCGCCGACTTCCGTTCGGGGGAGTCGCCGGTGTATAGGCTCCATGTCAATCGCCCCGCATAGGGCTGCCCGTCCGTGAACACATGCGCTGTAATCCGATAGGCCATGGCCGTCTCGTTGATTTTACCCGCCTCGGTGTTGGAAACGGCAAACGCATAGGTGCCGACTTCGTTGACCGATAAGGGCGCGCCAGCCGCTGTATCGGTGAGGACAACGACGGGCCGGGCGACCCGCGCGCTGTCGGTTCCGCTGGCAAGCGTGTCATACCGGCCCCACGTGGCGGCCGGCACGGCCAGCAGGCTGCACAGGGTCAGCAGCAGGCACGCGCGCCAGCCGGTGTGCCGCCACAGTTTCTCACGTCTCATCATGGTCTGTCTCCTTCGTTTTGAACCGGGAGGTTAAGGTGAGGGGGAGCGAACAACCTCCGATTTTTGGGGGGAGCGAGCGCCCACAGCGGCGTTGGCCTTCCTTGCCATGCGACAGCATGGCGCGATCGGCCGCCTTGCTGTGAACCCTCGCTCAGCCCCAAA
>ERZ506979.168-NODE-168-length-54444-cov-7.813345_pt1 | contig 54444 bp, 37 predicted proteins | sample MGYA00512887_ERZ506979 | MGnify/ENA metagenome assembly ERZ506979 | reverse complement strand
CACGCATAAACAAATACCGCGCGGCATATGCCGCGCGGTATTTGTTTATGCGTGGAGGGAAAAATCAGATGGGAAGCCAGCCGGCGGCCTCTCCGCCGACCTTGAACACCATGTTTTCACACCGGGAGGCCTGCCAGGAGCGCAGCTGCAGGAACAGATTCCCCTCCGGCAGGTCGGTGCGTTCGAACACCTTTTCATACCGCACACCGTCGAGACTGACTAGCACGGCGTACCGTTTGCCGCTGCGCACGAAGCGAACGGTCAGCCCGTCTTTCCGCAGGGCGTCGGAGTAGGCGTCATTCAGCGTGACGGATCCCCAGCCGCCGGACCCATCACCCATGCGCTGGATCATGAAGTTCGTCGCGTTCGCCTGCTTCAGGAACGACATCGTATAGCCGTTCTTTCCGTCCGTGGCGTACAGCGTCGCAATCCGGTGCTCCTTCGTATCGCCGGGGTTCATGTCCTGGATTTTGGCCTGCATGGCCCACTGGGTTGTGTTCAGCGTGTAGTTGACGGCGGCATAGCCGGTGAAGCCGACGCTATATCCCGACAGAGCGTCGGCAGCAGCCTCCATCCCCTCGACGATCTCGATGCTGCTGTAGACGGATTTGGTTCCCCAGTTCAACAGCTGGATATCGTTATCCCGGCTGCCCAGCAGCATTTTGCCGATCATTTCCCAGTTCCCGTCTAGGCAGGCCAGCAGATACACCTTGCTGTCCGCGCGCACCAGCCGGATGTCGATCCCCTCGTCAAAAATCTGCTCCAGCTTCGGATGGTTGTACCACTGATCCTGCGGGAAGCTCTCGTCGCCCAGGGAGCCGGTGCCCTTTCCGTTGTTCTGCAGCTTGATGAGGTTCTGCGAGGCATTGGTGCCATAGAGGAACATCATGGCATACGTGTCGTCCTTGGTCTTTCCCGTGGAGGCGAGGGCCACGCCGAGATTGCGGCCCCAATCATACGTAAGCGGCGTCAGAGACTTCAGCTTCATGGACAGGACGTAATACCGGCTGGACGCGAACGCCGCGTCGGTGTTCAGCCGCACCATGCCGCCCTCGTTCACGACGATGGTATGGTCGGCGTCGTTCATTTTGGAGAGGTCGGCGCTCCCCTGTGTCACGGTCGCGTAGCCGTATTGGAGTACGCTTTCTTTAGCCGCGCCGTCGGAAAGCTGGATGCGCGCCTCGCCCCATTGGTCGTCGGTGACGCGCAGGGTGTAGACGTCCATGGGCAGCGCAGCCGGCGCCGCGTAGCCTCCCTTTTCGTCGGTAGTCAGCTTGAACGAGAAGCCGTCATGGGCTCCGGTGAACGTGATTTCCGTGTTGGCGAGGGGAGTATAAACGCCGTCCCGGTAGGTTTTCACCGTCCCCTTCAGCTCATAGGCCGACACGCTGTCGCGCACCGTCACCTCGCTGAACGCGGTGTAGTTCCGCCAGCTTTGCAGCGACACGCCCGCCGTATCCGTTTCCGCGAAGAGGGCGGAACCGTCGGCCAGCTTGCCGTTGATGCCGCCGGCCACCCGTATGCCGTTTATCCAGAAATCGAATCGGCCCTTGTCGTACACCACCGCGAGAGGGACGCCCCCGTCGCTGTTCGCCGCGTCGTAAATCGCCCGGTTGTCCCCGATGTCGTCTATCGTCCCCAGGGGGCCCCAGCTGACAGTGTTGCCCGCCGCATCCAGAGTCAGGGCGATGGCGCTGTAGGTCTGTCTGGATTTCACGGTCTGCAGCCCGATAAACAGGCCCATACCGTCCGCTCTGCGGAACAGGAAGCCCGCCCGGCTGTCGTCGTAATCGACCATGGGTATGCGCATGGAGGCCGTGACGAACAGCTTCTGTCTGCCGGCGGCGTCGATGGTCAGCCCCGCGTTGTTGCTCAGGCTGACCGACTGATAGGAGGTGTCGGCGGTCTGCCGCCAATCGGCGGCCTCGGGCCGCGTCTCGCCAAACGTGAGGTTCGAGTATGTGGTTTTGTTGCGCCAGCTCTCGAGGTCCACGGTCAGGACGTCGTCCTCGCTGAACAGGTTACCGCCGTCCGGATTCGGATAGGCGTCGGCTATCACCAGCGTGTTGTTGACCCAGATGTCGAATTTACCGCCGTGATACCTCACGGCAAAGGGGATTCCGGCCTCGCTCTCCGCCGCTTTCCGCACCTCGTCAGCCCTGAGGCTGAACAGGTCGAACATATCCTGCCGGGAGTGGCTCCACGAGGAGCCGTCCTTGCTGATAAGCTGTACGTCGTAGGTGCCGTTCGTTTTGTTCATGCAAAGGGCGATAAACACATTGTTGCCGTCGCTGTCGGTGAAGCGGTAGCCGGCGCGGGTATCGTCATAGGCCACCACCGGCAGGGTTATGCTGGAGGACACATATACCGACGCGCCCGGCGCGCGCCCCAGAGCGGCGACGCTTATATCGGTCGTTCGGGATTTCACCGTACCGTCCTCCAGCTCTGTGAGATCCCAGGCCGCGTTGGCGGGGCGCTCCCTCCCCATCGTCACCTGGTAGAACGTGGTCTTGTTGCTCCAGCTCTGGAGGCCCACCGTGACCGCGGCGTCCGCCGCCAGCACCGGCCGGGAGTCCGCAATGGCCTTGATGTTGGTCGCGACCTTGCTGTAATTCACCCAGACGTCAAACAGGCCGTCGTGGTAGAGAACCTCCAGGCGGGCGCCCTCAGGCGAATTGGCCGCCTCGGCCAGCGCGGCGTCTCCACCCAGGTAGAGTACGTCGCCCTCCGCGGCCCACGAGGTGGCGCCGCGGCTGATAAACTGCAGCGCGTAGGACGCGGGCATCCCGGTCTCATCGTTCTTTTTCACCATGGTCAGGGCCACGAACACGTCGCCGCCCTGCCCGTCCTTGAACACGAAGCCGGCGCGGGTGTCGTCGTTGTCCCGATAGGGCAGCAGGATGTCCGCCGAGGCATACAGCCGGGTGGACGCGGGAACGGCCAGAGGCGCGGTGGCGTAATTATCCGTGGTCGTGCACAGCGCCGTGCCTTCCCCCTCCAGGCGGGACAGATCCCAGTCGCGGCTCACCGGACGCGACGAGCCGATAAACAGCCCGGTAAAGGACGCGCCGTACTGCCAGGTTTCGAGGCCCGCGGTAACTTTGGCGTCATCAGCGAAAATATTGGCCTCCTTATCGGTCGGACGCACCTGGCTCGCCACCCGCTCGTTGTTCAGCCAGACGGTGAACTGGCCGTCCGCGTAGAGCACCGCGAACGGAACCCCGCCGGCCGAGTTGGCCTTGGCGACGATGTCCCGGTTGCCGGAAATATCGGCGACGAGGCCTTTGCTGCTCCAGTTGTTGCCGTTCCGGCTGATGAACTGGAGAGCATAGGTATACTGGTTCTTTTGATTGTTCATGGTCAGCGCAACGAACACGTCGTTGCCCTTTTCATCCACAAACCGGAAGCCGGCGCGGGCGTCTTTCCCCTCCTGACGGGGCAGGGTCACGCTTCCGTCGATATACACCGGGCCCTTGGCGGCGGCGTCCAGGGTCACCCGGTTGAAGTTGCCGGTATTCAGGCTCCGGACCGTGCCCGCCGCCTGTCCCGATAGATCCCAGTCCAGGCTGACGGGGCGCGCGTCGTCCAGAATAATGCGGCTGAAGCGGGTGCGGTGGTTCCAACTGTGCAGGCTCACCGACACCGCCGGATCGGCGGCGAACAGGCTGCGCTCCCCGGCATCCACCGGATAGACGCCGCTCGCCGCTTTGACATTGTTAACCCAGACGGAGAACGTGCCGCCGTCGGCAAGGACGCCAAAGGGCACGCCTCGGCTGCTCCCCGCCGCGGCCTTAATCGCCGCGTCCTTGTCGATGCCACCGACGCTCCCCTTGGTGCTCCACGAGGTGCCTCCTCTGCTGATAAACTGTACGCTGTATTCGTATTGGCCCTTTTCGTTGCTCATAGTCAGGGCCACGAACACGTCCTCGCCGCTTTTGTTCTTGAACAGGAAGCCGGCGCGGGTGTCGATCCCTTCCGCCCGGGGTAGCTCAATGTTGGCCTGCACATACCGGTTGGCCCGATAGGCGGCGTCCAGCGGCGCAGTGTTCATCATGCCGTCGTTCAGGCACTGGGCGATACCCTCGGACAGCTGAGACAAATCCCAGTCGGCCTCCAGCGGGCGGCTTTCGCCGAAGGTGAGACGGCTGAACGCGGTGCGGTGGTTCCAGCTCTGGAGTCCCACCGCCACCTTGGCTTCGGGGGCGAACAGATTCCGGTCGTTCGCGTCCGTGGGATAGCAGTCGGTCGCCACGCGGATATTGTTCACCCAAATATCCAGCTTGCCGTTGTGATAGAGCACGGCAAAGGGCACGCCTTCGGCGCTGTTCGCCGCGTTCTTGATGGATGCTGTGCGGCCGATATCCTTGAGCGCGCCGTGCATGCGCCAGGAGTCGCCATTTTGGCTGATGATCTGCACGCTGTAGCTGTACTGGCCCTGATCGTTGCTCATGGTCAGCGCCACAAACACGTCGTGGCCGTCCTTATCGCAGAACACGAACCCGGCGCGGGTATCTACGCCCTCCATACGGGGCAGGGTCAGGCTGGCCGACGCGTACACCCGCTCGGCATAAATCCGGCTGTTCATGGCCGTCGTTTTCAGAGACGTGGACAGGCACTGGGCCAGCCCGTTGCCCAGCTGGTTGAGATCCCAGTTATCCGCCTCAAAGGCGGGGTGCCTCACCTGGCCGTTAGAGCCGATAAAGCTCCGAACCAGCGCGATGTCCAGCACGCCGTTTTTGGCCTGGCTCACCGGAACATAGGCAGGCACATAGCCGTCCGCCGCCACATAAAGCTGTCCACCGATGTCGGGCACACGCACGCTGTAGGATCCGTCGCCCCGCAGTGGGAACGCCTGCATATAACCGCCTTTTACGAACCAGGCCCTGGCCCCGTTCACCGCAGAGCCGCCGTCGCGCACCGCGCCGCGCAGCGCCAGCGTCGCCGCGGGCACCTTTTTGAACACGGCGGTAATGGCCGTGTCACCAGTGACGTTGGGGATACAGTAGTACGTCCGGCCGTTTTCCACCCGCAGCTTCGCGGTCACATCTGTGCCGTTCACCCGCACCGACTCGGCATACCAGCCTGCGGCGGGTGTCACGTAAAACCGATACAAATCCCCGTCGGCCGCCAACCCGGCACCCTCCAGCCGGCCGCTGCCGCTGGCGGACAGGTTCATCGACCAGCCGCCCAGCAGGCCTTTGTCTCCGGGCTGCAGCCCGGAACCACGCAGGATGAGGTTGCTAAACGACGCGCGATACTGCCAGGTCTGGAGGCCCACGGCAACCTTGGCGTTTCCGGCAAAGAGCGCCTTGCCGTCCTTGTCCACGGGATACAAATCGCTGCCAACTTTCTGCGCGTTTACCCAGACGTTCAGCTTGCCCTCGGCGTACAGCACCGAGAGGTTCACGCCCGCCGCCGAATTGGCCTTGTCCCGGATCGCGCCGTCCTGCTCGATGTTCTTCAGGGAGCCCTGCCCGCTCCAGGAGCTTCCGTTCTGGCTGATCATCTGGACGCTGTAGTTGTACTGCCCCTTTTCGTTGTTCATGGTCAGCGCTACAAACACGTCGTGGCCTTTCTGGTCATAGAAGATGAAGCCGGCGCGGGCATCCCGTCCCTCCTGCCGGGGCAGGCGGATGTTGGCGGAGGCGAACACCGTGTCCGAGAGAATCTCGGTGTTCATCACCGTCTGGTACAGGCCGCCATTCAGGGAGCGCACCCGGTTTTGATACAGGCGATCGAAATCCCAGCGCTGCGCGTCGAATTCCCGCGCCGACACGGTGCCGCTGGAGCCCAGCGTCAGCGGGCGCAGCGTCAGATTGACCGTACCGCCCGCCGCCGGAGCCGCCGCATAGTTGGTGATATACCCGCCGGCCTCGGCGTACACGCGCAGGCCGCTCACCGCGGGCGCCTCCACCGTATAGGAGCCATCTGCCCCCGGCAGGATCTGCCTGGCATAGCCGCCCACAACCGCAAAAGCCGCAGCGCCTTCCACCGCCTTGGCGCCGTCGGTGATTTTCCCTTTCCAAACCGCCGTGTTCTCCGGCAGTTTTTCAAAATCGGTCTCCACCCACAAGTTCTCGGTGACGTTTTCCGTCCTGTAATACGCGACGCCGTTTTTATACAGCAAATCGGCGGCCACGTTCCGGCCGTCCACCCGGACACTCCGGGCGTAATACCCGTCGTCCGGCACGATTTGTACGATATAGTCGTCACCGTCCACCACGCAGCTCTTGCCCGTGAGCGTTCCGTGATCGCCGGGAATCAGGGTCACGTCGTGGGCGACCAGGCCGTCCTTGTCAAAAGTCCACCAGGTGGACGCCTGCGTCCAGGAGGCGCTGCGGTCCTCCATCCCGAAGTTGTACCACTGGCGTTTTTCGTCGCTGTCGGCGGACAAGGAGCGGATGATGGCGGGCGTGGCGTAAACAGAAGCCGCCTTTTCCCCGCCGAACATGCTGTAGGGCATAAACGCTTCGATGACGTAGCCCTTGCAGTTCGGCGTATTCATCTCGCCGTCCGTTTTGACGGCGGTATGCAACTGAACCGGCCAGGAGCGGTAGCTGCCGCGCTCATACCGTTTGACCGCGGTTTCCCCGTTGGCACTCAGGTCGACCTCATAGCCGTGGCCGCTGATGTCCGACGCGCCCTCCATGGACGAGATATACAGCTCGATGCCGCTGTTGCTGGTGATGTCCCGTCCCTTCACGCTGTACACGGAGGGATCCCTCACGTCGAACGCGAGATACAGGCCGTCGGTGCCGTAATAGCTGGTCATGTTCACCGTGACGCCCGGATCGGTCTTCATGGCCAGCTCCAGGAGCCGCTTGTCTTTCCAAATCGCGTCGTCCAGAATGCCGTCCAGGGTGACGGCGGGGTCGGCATTCTGAAAGGATGTTCCTAGGGGGTTGACGTAGCTGTAGGTGGGAAACGTGAAGTCCGCTTTCCCGCAAGCGGAAAGAAGCAGCGCGAGCAGGACGGAAAAGGCGGACCAAAAGGCAGTTGCACGCTTTCTGCGGATGGTAGACATGGCTTTCCTCCTTTCTTATTTGCCCAAAACCACGATTTCCGACAAGGCCACCGCCGTCTGATCGGCGATGTAGCCCTCGTCGTCCGTGAGCTGGATGTTTTCGGGGCGGGTCATGGGCAGCTTGAACGTGATGCGAATCCGTTTGACCTTCATCGGCTCAAAAATCGCCACCGCGCTGCCGCCGGGGCGCATTTCCTCCGCATAGGGATTTTTGTACATATTCCAGTCGAACGCCAGATGGTCAATGAACGCGGTGGCCCCCTTGGGCAGCGCGTCGTTCATGAAATCGAACTCCACGCGCGTCACCTCAGGGAACGCCTTTTCATACAGCTTACTGTTGTAGATCATCAACCCGGTGATGTCGCGGTAATCCCCAAAATCCAGGGTGATGGTCGTGGTTTTTTCCGTCTCGAATTCCTTGACGAAAGAGGTCTTGTAGAGGGAGAGCAGCCCGTCAGTCAGGGCCTCCGGGTTGGTTCCCTTGGTTGCCGTCACCTTGGCGTCGGGGGCGATGTTCACATAATCGGCATAGAGCGCCGGGCGGGGCTGCAGCGACCAGCTCGGACCGTTGACGTACAGCACGTCGTCGCCCTTTTCGTTTTTCATCATTTTCACCCGGTCGATGGCCACAGCGCGGGCCGAGCCGCCCTTGTCCCGGTCGATATGGGCGTGGTAGACGATGAACAGCTCTTCGCCCACCTGTACGAAGCTGTGATGGCCCGGCCCGGACACGAAGTCCCAGCTCATGTGGTCGGTGCTCAGGATGATGCCGCCCTCCTCCTCGGTCAGCTTGCGGTAGGGGCCCAGCGGGCCGTCCGCGACTGCCTGAATCACGCAGTAGGATTTATCTTGGTAGCCGTTGATGGAGAGGGTGAGATAATACTTGTAGGAGCCGTCCGCCTGCTTTTGGATATAGGTGAACGCGCCCTCGTTGATGTGGTTGTTTGCGCCCTCGGCGGGGTTGATTTCGGTGCCGTCCACCGTGTAGTAGCCGGTTTTGGTCAACTGGGTCAGGGTGCTGTAGTCCGGATCCCCCCAGCTGTTCATTTTGATGCCCCACACCTGCGTCTTTTGATAGTTCCCGGCGCGGTCGGCGGTGAAGTAGAGGTATTTCGTGCCGTCGGGGGCGACAAACGGATGGGGGTCGATGCAGGTCCACAGCGGGCCGGCGTCGGGCAGGGTGCGCCGCGCGGCCTCCAGCGCCTTCTCACTGTCGAACAGCGGGGTCTTGGCGCTGTGCGCCGCGTCCTCATAGGGGACGAACGGGCCGTAGGGCTGGTCGGACACCGCCACCCCGATCATCACCGACCAGGGATCCACCTCCTGGGTATACCGGTTGTTGCCCGAATAGAACAGGTAATACTTTCCCTCGTCCTCGTCGTAGATAACCTCCGGCGCCCACAGCGTATCGTAGCAGAAGTTGTCCTCCGGGGGATAGAACATGGGAAAGCCCTTTTGTTCCGATACGTTTTCCCAGCTGGTCAGATCCTTGCTGCGGTAGCAGATGAAGCTGGTGGTGCTGTTGGTGCCGTACAGATAATACCAGCCGTATTCCGGGCTGCCGGGGTCAGTGATTTGGATCACCTCGGGGTCGGGCACCGGGGTAACCAGGTCGTTGCGGTAAAACAGGCTTTGGTTGAACGTGCCGTCCTCCTTGATCTGATCGTCAAAGGACAGCGGGATTTTGGAGTTCCCGCACGATGTGAGCAGGACAACGGCCGCTGTCATCGACGCGAGCAGTCCTGCAATCCTCCTTTTTTTCATGGCGCCCCTGCCTTTCTGCCGCTTTTCATACCGGCTTCACAGCCTGTCTCCGGCGGCGCGTTTTTGCGATTTTCTCCTGTAAATGGACATGCGATGCCCGGAATTGCCACCAAATGCGGCAACTCTATGAAAGAAGCTCTTGCGGGCCGGCACACGGCCCGCATTTTGTATCTTACTAACGCAAAACCGTGTTTTTCCCAATTCCTACGGGTGAATCTTTCTCTTCGCTATGTATTGGCTTAAGCCGGAAACCCAGTCGGTCTGAAGGATATCGAAGCCTTTGTCCAGTATCCAGCCCCAGCCGAAATCGGGATTGCCGGTCACCGCCGCGTCGTCGGTATGCCCCGCCGCCAGCTGAACCCTGTAATCGTAGACAATCGCGTTTCCCCAGAGCAGCCGGCCTTTTTTGTGGTGATCCTCAATATACGCGTCCCGGGCGACGGGCGCGTCCTCGCTGGTGAAAACCAGCTCCGCCCCGGCGTACCGGATATCCATCCCCTCGATAACCACGGATATGTCGTCGGCCTCATGGATAATCGGCATGTACATATAGTCCGGAGCGACCTCCTCGACCAGTTTGAGCAGCGGAAGCGTCCCGGGTGTTTTCAGAATAATCGCGTCGCGCATGCCGTGGCGGCGCACCGTTTGCATCACCTCGGGAAGGTACTCCCAGGTGTGATCAAGATTGATGAGGCAGCGCCCCTTCAGGTGCTCCAGCGCCTCGTCCAGGGTGGAAAGCCCGTACGGCGTCACCGCGTTATCGGGGTTCACATACCGCTCCCGGCGGATTTCCTCGCCTGTCATCGTTTCCAGATGAATGTCCCTGTTCAGATGGTTGTGCTCCTGCCCGGGATGGAACAGGAACAACTCCCCATCCCGACTCTTGGTTATATCGGTTTCTATGATATGGGCCCCCTGGAGCAGGGCGGCGTCAAACGCTTCCAGCGTATTGAACGGCACGTTGCCCGCCACCGCCCCGCGGTGCGCGGCTATCAGGACGCCTTTCGCCCTCCTCGTTTCCAGTAGCAGCTGGTTGTTTTCCATGACATCACCTCATACACACCTGTTGACGGGCTTTTTAGCGCTTACCCCTTGATGCCCGTGTTAGCAACGCCCTCCACGAAATAGCGCTGCAAAAAAATGTAGATAAGCAGCAGGGGCAGCAGCGCGAGGACGGTGAACGCGGCGACCACCGGGGTCTTAGCCGCGTATATCCCCCGGAACAACGTCAGCGCCATCTGCAGCGGATACAGGGAAGTCTGGCCGTTCAGATACAGAAGAGGGCCCATATAGCTGTTATACCCGCCGATAAAGGCGAAAATAAACTGCGCGATGAACGCTGGCTTGGCCAGGGGGATAATGATGCGGGTATACATCCGCATGAATCCCATGCCGTCCATCTTGGCCGCCTCCATCAGGTCGGTGGGAATCCCCGCAAAGAACTGACGGAGGAAGAAAACTGTCATCGCACCCCCGAACATACCGGGGATCATCAGGGGGAGCACCGTGCCCGACCAGCCGATAGAATCGTAGAATATGTAGGAGGGCATGGTCAGCACCGCGCCCGGCATCATCATGGTGGCCAGCAGAACGCCGAACAGCGGCCCCTTGGCCGGAAAATTCAGCTTAGCAAAGGCAAACGCCGACAGCCCGGAGGAAAACAGACCGATGAGCACGGGGGGCAACGTTTGCCACAGGGTGTTGAAAAAGCTCTTAAATATGCTGATGTCATAGGTTTTTAGAATATCGCTGAACATCGCCGTCTGATAGGCCTCCAGCGTCACGCCCTGCTGCGGGAACCAGATGAACCGCATGGTGGAGAGGCTCTCCGCGTTGCTGGTCAGCGAGGTTTTGAGCATCACATAAAACGGCAGAAGAATGCACAGGGAAAAGATGGCAAAATACACATATGCCAGGAGGCGGAACACAAAGCGGCCGGAATCCGGCTTGCCGCCCGCCCGGGCTTGGATGGAACCGGCAGATGTTTTAGTCATTGTTCGCCCACTTCCTCGACGCGCGAAAATTGAGAATGGTCACGCCCATGATGATGAAAAACAGGAAAAAGCTCATCACCGCAGCTGTCGGCATTTTGTTGAACATGATGCCGGTGTTGTAAATATACACCACCGTCGTCAGGCCGGCGTTGTCCGGCCCGGCCGCCCCGGTCCAGCTGTTTCCCAGCACCGAGCTGACAACCTGTGGGATGTCGAACTGCTGCAGTCCAGAAATCAGACCCGCCATCAGCAGGAAAAACGTGGTGGGCGAAATGGAGGGCAGGGTGATGTGCCAGAACTGCTTCCATTTCCCGGCGCCGTCCACCCGCGAGGCCTCGTACAGGCTCTGCGGCACCGCCGTGAACGCCGCATTGTACATCACAATGCCGTACCCGGGCGCCTGCCAGAGCAGGATGAAGAAAATCATCATGAAGAAAGGCACCGGCTTGTTGAACCATTCGATGCCCGCCCCCTCGCCCGCCAGGCGGACCAGGATGTCGTTGATGATCCCGTAATCGTTGTTGAACATGGTCATCCATATGATAGAAATCGCCACGCTGGAGCAGATGTACGGCACAAAAAACAGCGCCGTGAAAAACCTGGAGCCGGGGAGCTTCTGCGCCAGAAAGGTGCTGGTGACGAGCGCGATGAGCAGCGAGACGAACTGGGCGAGAAGCAGAACGGCGGTGTTGCGCAGCGAGAGCCAGAACGTCCCGTCCGTCACCACGGTTTTGAAGTTCTCAAAGTTGTTCCATACCATGGTATCCAGCTGATACCCCTTCATGTCCACGAACATGGTGACAAAGGAAATCACCAGCGGCGTCAGCTGAAACAGCAGGTAGCCGATGAGCGGAATGCCGGCCGCAATCAGTCCGAATACGGCTTCCTTGCGCATACGGGGCCGGCGCGGGCCGGGAACGCCGGCCGGATTGGCCGTTAGCATAGAGACACCCACCCCTTATTTATTGTATTTCTTGGAGGTATACTTCTTCAGGAGCTTGTCGGTGTTCCGCACGGTCGAGTCGGAGAAAAACTGATCCAGCGTCATGTTGCCGTCGCGCACCTTGGTGTTCAGGATGTTGGACCAGCCGTTGATCCACTCGCCATCCTCCACATAGGACCAGTCGCCTACCGTGGCGATGGCCGCCATGTTCACCACGGCCCGCTTGTTGGCCGGCGCGAAGTTGGACGTGTCCTTCAGATACTCGTCGGCGTTCGCCAGGCTGATTTGATTGGGCACCATGGTATTGGTTTTCATCATGGCCGTCTGTCCCGGCGTCCCGGCCATATACCGGATGAATTCCCACGCCGCGTCCTTGTTTTTGGCGTTGGCGGGAATCGCATAGCCCAGCGAATAGCTGTGTGCCGCTTCCTTTCCCACGGCCCGCGTGCCGTTGACGGTTTTCACCCTGCCGTCGGCGTCGAACTCCCGATACTGGTAGAGCGGGGCCACGTCCCACTCCTTGCCCAGGGTTTTCATGGTTTCGCCGATGGTGCGCACCGCGCTCAGGCTCTCGCACACGATGGCCACCTCGCCGGTGGTGAAGTAGGTGGTCTTGGAATTGTTGCCCAGCGTGGTGGGAGAGGGCGATACGCCATAGCCGTATTTGTCGCCGGTGACGACCTTGCTCTTGGTCTGAGAGAGGCGGCAGAATTCCGCGAACGCGTCCTTGATGGAGGGCAGCTTATACAGCTTCTGCGCGCTGAGATACCCGGCAATCGTCGCGTCGGAGGCGTGGGCCGCGACGTATTTCTTGTCGGCGTAGGACAACAGGTCGCCCGCCTTATACGTCGTTTTGTCCACCGTCACGCCCTCGGAGCCGGTCACCAGATAGTTGGGCGTCTCGTCGCCCAGGTTGAACACATACTGTCCCTTTTCCTCGTCCCATTCCAGGCAGTCGCCGCCCACCGACCAGCCGAAAGAGAACCACCACTCGTTGAGGAAGCCGTATGTCGAGGCGGAAGACGCGTTGTAGGATTTGGTAAACAGCTTACTCAGCTCCACCAGCTCGGTCCAGTTGGTGGGAATCTGGTTGTTGAACACGTAATATTTGCCGTCCGCGCGGGCCGTCAGCCCCTGCGCGGGCGCGATATCGTACACATAGAAGCCATGGGGCAGGAACTGGGAGGCATTCTGGCTGTTGTAGGCGTCCAGCTTATCCTCCTCCACCGAAATGACGTTGACTTTCTGCTCCTTGAACAGCGTCGCGTTGTAGTAGAGCACGGAAGGGCTGTTCCCGCTAGGGATGGCGTAGTAGTCGCCGCCGGTGCCCGAATACCCCGTTTCCGGGTTGTAGCTGAACCGGTTGACCAGGCTGGGCCACATATCCTCCAAGGAAAAGCTCTCGTCCTTGCCCGCGCCCACATAGTCGTCCAGTTTGGAGAGGTACCCCTCCTTGACATAGCTCTTGAAATACTTGTCGTCGATCATGACGATGTCCGGCGGGTTGCTGCCGCGCAGGGTGCCGGCCAGATTGGCGGAATAGCCCGTGGACTGGGGAACCAGCGTCACCTGGATATCCTCATGGGCATCGTTGAACGCCTTGATGGCGTCCGTCAACAGCGTCTGGTTGGAGTCGTTCACCTCCGACCAGAAGGTCACCTTTTTCTTTCCCTGCTTCTTCCCGTCGCCGCCGCCGTTGCAGGCCGCGAGGCCACACAGCAGCACCGCGCACACGGCGATTGCCAGGCATTGCATCGAGCGTTTTTTCATGTCATTCTCTCCTTATCTATATGGGGATTTATTCCGTTCGCGCGGGTGGGGTTCCTGGCCGGGCCTCCTCGGCGCCGGTCGGGGCCAAGGTGATGGAGGAGGCCAGAAAGCGCTTAAGCTCTTCCGCGTCCAGGGAACGGCTTTCACCGGCGCCGATGCAGGCGCGGTATTCGGTGGGAGACAACCCGGTCAGCCGCCGGAATTCGCGGGAGAAGAAGAGCGGGTCGTGGTAGCCCGACCGGCCAGCCGCCTCCGTGATGCTGATCCCCTCCTCCTTGAGAAACATGCAGGCGTTTCGGATGCGCACCCTGGTCAAAACCTGCTTGGGTGACACGCCGTATGTATCCTTGAACAGCTTACTCAGGTAGTTGGGACTCAGCCCCACGTTGTCCGCGATGTCCAGGATGGTGATGGAGTTGGCAAAATTATAGGAAATGTATTTCAGGGTTTCCCCAATATACCGCTGGCGCAGGGTTGCGTGGGCGTCCTTCTCCTTCGCCAGCCCCGTCGCTAAAACGTCGAGCAGAACATAGACATACCCGACGCACCGCAGGCTGTCGGCACCATAGTCGTAGTAGGCGTCGGCCAGCTTGCCAAAAGCGTCCAGCAGTTCATGATCTTTCTTATAGGAACGCACCGGGCAGTCGGCAGTCAGCCCCAGATACTCCAAAACCTCCGCTGCCCGGCTGCCACCCAGCTGGATCCAGTAATACTTCCACGGGTTGACGCCGTCCGCCTCATACCGTATCCGCTCATAGGGCGGAACCAGAAAGAAGTCCCCGATTTTCAGACTGTAGGTATGCCCCTGCACGATCAGCCGGCCACTTCCGAAATAGACGTAATGCAAAACCCAGTAATCCCGGCTCGCCTCCTCGTAATACTGCACCGTTTTGCCCGGGAAGCAGCTTTCTCGGCTGCACTCCAGCAGAATAAGCTCCCTTTGCTTGGACATTCTCTCCACATCGCGCAGAAAATCCTGGGGTTCCAGCGCCTCTTTCATACAATCTCACCACTTTTCGATACCATAATTCTAGAGGCTGGCATAGAGAATGTCAACATTACGCGCCTTTTTGAATCATAGATTTCTCCATATGTATTGTCAGTTTATCGGCTAATAAAAGAATTTTTTTGGTCTTTTTATCAGGATTGACCGCAAAAAAGCGTACAACCCCACCGATAAACGAACGGCATGGACGTATCAGCCATAAAAAATAATCTTATATTTCTCCATGTATGCGCAAGCGTACCATCAGCCCCTCGTCGCGGGCATTGGGCGCCCAGGTCAGCGTGTATTCCCCCCCGACAAGCACAAAGCGCCCCGCGCCGGGCTCGTAAACGCGCAGGGCCTCCAGTGGAATGCGCCAGGCCAGCTCCCGGGTCTCTCCCCCTTGGAGCAACGGCTTTCGAAAGCCGATAAGCTCCCGGCGCGGCCCGTTTCCCGGCTTCTCCGCGTAGATTTGGACGACCTCGCGCCCCGCGATGTCCCCGGCGTTGGTCAGGCACACGCGCACATCGATGAACCCGTCCCCGAGCTCCGCGGCAAACGACTCCCGCCGGAAAGCCGTATAGCTCAGGCCGTAGCCAAAGGGATACCGTACCGGAACCTGCCGAGAGGTGTAATACCGATAACCGGTAAAGACACCCTCGTGATAGGTGACGAGCCGCTCGTCCGCGTCGAAATCCGCCGCCGGGCAGTCCTCAAAACGGTAAGGCACGGTTTCCGCCAACCGTCCGGAGGGATTCACCTCACCGCACAGGATGCGGGCGGCGGCCTCTTCCCCGCCGGATCCGGCCAGAAACATCTCCAGAAGAGCGGCGCAGCCGTCGGCGAACGGCATTTCCACCGGTGCGCCGTTTTGTAGCAGCACCACCAGCGGCCGCCCGGTTTCACGCAGCACGCGGAGCAACTCTAGTGCGCCGGGCTCCAGGCTCAAACTCCGGCGATCGTGCTCCTCGCGGTCGTCGTCGAGAGAGGAGGATATCACGGCGACCGTCACGTCGCAGCGGGCGGCCAGCTCCGCCGCCGCGCGGATGGCGGCCGCGTCGACCTCGCCATGGGTGAACCCCTCGGCGTAATAAACGGTGCCGCCGGGCAGCTTCTCCCGCAGATAGTGCGTAAGTGTGTCCTTCCTCCGAAGGTTCAGCCGAGCGCTGCCCCCCCCCTGCAGCTTGGGCGTTTCCGCCCGACCGCCGACGACCGCGACGGTCTGCCCCGCTTTCAGCGGCAACACACCTTCGTTTTTAAGCAGCACCATGCTTTCCTCTGCCAGCGCGCGGCTCAGCTGGTAGTTCTCCTCCACGTCCGGCGGTGCGCCTGCCGGCTCAGTGGCGTCGGCCAGCGTGCGCAGGCGCCGCACCGATCCCAAGAGGATGTCCGCGTCGAGCTCGTTTTGTTCCACGGCTCGCGCCACCTCCTCGGCGGATCGGTCGGACTGCCACGGCATCTCCAGGTCGCAGCCCGCCCGCAGCGCCTTCACCCGGTCGTGCACCGCGCGCCAGTCGGATATCACCAAGCCGTCAAAGCCCCATTCCTCCCGCAGCACGCCGTTGAGCATCGCCTCGTTTTCGCAGCAATATTCGCCACGAAACCGGTTATACGCTCCCATGACGCACAGCGGGCGTCCTTCCTTGACGGCGATTTCAAACCCGCGCAGGTAAATCTCCCGCAGGGTCTTTTCCTCTATGTGGGTATCGATGGTCTCCCGGTTGAATTCCGCGTTGTTAGCTAGAAAATGCTTGAGGCAGGCAGCTATATGTTCGCTCTGCACCCCACGCACATAGGCGGCGGCCAGCTTGCCGGTGAGCAGGGGGTCCTCCGACAAATATTCAAAATTGCGTCCGCCCAGCGGCATCCGTTTATGGTTCATGGCGGGGCCCAGCAGAATGTCTACGCCCAGTGCCTTGGCCTCACGAGCGACGGCTGCTGCCGCCTGCTCCACCAGCTTCTCGTTCCAGCTCGCGCCGATTGCCGAGCCGCAGGGCAGGCATGTCGCCGGATAAGAATCGTGCTGGTTGAAGCCGTCCGGCGACGCCGAAGTCGGATCCTCATGCCGCACCCCGAAGGGTCCATCGCACATTTTCAAGGGACGGATCCCCTGTGCCTCCACGGTTTTCCAATAGTCGGCGCCAACCGTCAGGCAGGCCATCTCTTTCAGCTGCTGTTCCGCCCATGGTGTACTGTTCATTCCATTTCTCCTCAGCCTGTGTACATTCATAACTCGCTCATAATTCGAGATTATTATAGCACGTACATCCTACCGTATAAACTCAAATATTAACGATTTTATTCTAAAATTAAACATTTTACAATTTTGTTTCATAGTTTTTACGTACACCCATGTGTTGAAAATGAGCAAGACACCATAAAACGGCTTCCCCTTCCTGCACACGTCGTTGCCTTTTTCTCTGCAATTTGCTATAATGAAAGTGTCAGGAAAGAAAGGACAGGGAGCGGCAATGGTGAAAAAACGGCGGTTGTCGGATAAAAAGGAAGATCAGCTGCAATATGAGAAGCTGCGCGACACACAGAACCGCTTCGTCGCGGAACGGTATGACAGCGACGGCTTTTATTACCACTTTCACAGGAACCCCGAGCTGTACTGTGTCATCCGGGGAGAGGTCACCGTCACGGTGGACGGCGACAGCCGCGTGCTCACCGACGGGGAAATGGCGCTGGTCAGCGGCTTGGAGAGCCACGCCTATACCATCCGAGAACGTGCCGACATCGCCTATTTCCATATCGGCACTACCTACACCGAGCCGTTCCGGAAAATATACGGTGGCACGCCCCCAGCCCGCTGGCTGACCGATGAAGACTACAATCGCCGTGAAATCTACCCCCTCGTGGAAAAGGCGATCCGGGATGGTGGCAGGATGTCTGAGCTGGAAAAGGTGAGCTATGCTAATCTGCTGCTGGCGCGCATCATCGAGCGGTACGGCGTCAGCAGCGACCGCGCCTACTTTGTGCCGAAGGAGCGGGAGGATTCCGTGTCGGAGATCGTCCAATACATTTACGACCATTCCGACGAGGATCTCAACCTGAAATCGCTGGCACAGCATTTCTGCTGTGCGCCGCAGTCCCTGTCCCGCAAGCTGTCCAAATATATCAAAACCGATCTGCGCGTCTTTATCAACGACGTCCGTGCACAGAAAGTCATGCAACTGATGAACGACGACCGCTATAACGACGTGTCGTTCATGGAGCTGGTGAACCGCTGCGGCTTTAACAGCATCTCCACTTTCTACCGTTCCTACCACCGCAATTTCAAATACGGAGAGCTGAAAAAATGCCGCGACAGTAAATGACTGTCTGACTCAAGACCACGCCCAAAGGACGTGGCATGGATGATGGTCCTAAAAGGGCATAATACCAGTAGCGCCTAAAGGCGCATCACGAGTAACGCCAGCCGCACCATGGCGTTACTCCTTTTATTAACAGCAATTCTTAAGTCATTTTCTTTGTTTGTGCCAACGCAACTCTACAATTTTGGGGCATCCTCTGATTATTCGCTTTGAAAATTGCCTATTATCTCGCTAACAAGCGATTTTATAGCGCAAATTAGGCTCTCCATTTTTGTCTGAAAACCTTTTGACCACATGTTTACCCACAGACAGCGAAAAACCGGCCCGCCGGGGGACTTCCCTCGGTGGGCCGGTTTTTCGCATCAGATCTCCTTTCGGCTCCAGCGCTTTTTAGCTTGGAATGTGGTCATAGTGCGTTCCTGTGGTGCGTTTTCCTCTATCGACTGTGGATCGGCCTTTGCGATACCCATATCGATTTTCGCCGCCGCTTTCTGCCGCATCTCATCGGTGATGTGGGAGTAGGTGTTCAGCGCGGTGGCGCTGGACACATGCCGCAGAATGGTAGACAGGGTCTTGATGTCCATTCCGTGAGCCAAAGCATCGGTGGCGAGGGTGTGACGGAGATCGTGGAAACGAATATCAGGAAGTCCAGACTGTTCCATCAACTGCTTCATTCTACGATAAGCCGCATCCGGAGCGGTCGGTTGCTCCAGGCAAAGCGGATTTGGAAATGTCCAAGCGGTCAGCGATATCTGCTTCCGTCCCTTGAGTATTGCCGTGACACTGGGCAGCAGGATGCTCTTTCGTGTTCCTGCATAGGTTTTGGTGTCACCTGTTGTGAGTCCCATTCCCTTATCTCGGCGGACTGTGCGGCATACCTTCAGTGTTCCATCCGCTTCATCGAAATCTTCCCAGCGCAGGCCACAAATCTCACCTCTGTGCAAGCCAGTCATGATCTCCACGTAGAAGAAATCGAACCACGCCCCATCTTCCTTGATGGCATCCATGAGGATGGCCAGCTACTCGTCTGTCAGCACATTCTTCTGCTGATAGCTGAACTTGGGCGGAGCAACATCGTCAACAGGATTCCTTGGAATGAGCCGTGCCTGCTGTGCCGCCTCCATGATACCGTGGAGGACAGTATGGATGCGACGTACGCTGCCGCTGGCCAGTTTCTGTCCCAGCTTATCGTAGAACTTCTGGATGTCCGTTGGCTTGATCTGAGTGACCCGCTTTTCTCCAAGGCCGGGGCGGATATGGTTTTCGATATAGCTGCGGTATCCGTTCAGTGTGCTGGGGCGAACCACTCCCTCCATACTGACCAACCATTGATCCAGCCACTCCGACAGAGTGAGCCCAACCCCATTTACATTTTCAATGTGAAAGAAACACTTCCTGCTCGATTGTCACACCATATTCGATAATGCACTTAATAGCATTTTCAAACAGTGGGTATTCCGCTTTCTCTAATGCTGCCCTCAATTTTTCCAGATAGTCTACTGAACGAGAAAGTCCCGTTTCGTGGTAGGCGACAACATCCTCTCCGGTCATGCGCATTGGCTGTAGCTCAGGAATCAGCTGTTGCAGATGTGCAAACATTTGAAAACCACCAAGATCGATATCCGCCCAAAAATAAACCGGTACACCTTTGGAAATGGCCTGTGAAATCATCGAAACGAGCTTTCGCTTTTGAGGACTGAGGAAACCGCCGTGATAAATAACCAATTCATTGGCAGCCATTTCAGACAGCACATATTCATCGTAATTCGTCTTGTTCTCGATGAACACAATCTTCCCGATATGTTCCAAATGCACGGATGTGATAGCATCAACAACCGTACTCGGCAAAGCAATGCCGTATGGCATAAGCGCATTGGCATTCACCATCCCCCTGGCTGTCTCCAAAGAAAAATCACCGGAAAGCTCGTAGATTTCAGGACGTGCATATATACCAAGACAGGCCAGCTTATCCCGAACTCCCATCTCTTCTCGTTCACAAAGCTCAGAAAGATCAGAACAATATTTTTGCGCAATGCGCAGAAATTCATCCCGGATTTCCCGCTCAAAACATTTGCTGTCATGATAACATTTGCTGCTGAAGGTTCGCATGGTGATAGAATCCCCGTGCAGCGAATCATACATAGTCAGTGCCACCAGCAGTTTGGATAAAAACGTTGTATCTCTTTTACAATAAGCGGGAACGCTAAACGCGTTTTTGGCCTTTGCGCAAAGCCCATCCCGCCATAGGATAATCCACGGAGTCGAAACAGCGGATAACTCTTTTTCAAGCATTTGCGCTACAACAATCGCTTGTTCCTTAGGATGCTTTCTTCCCACAAGAGGATAACACACGTCCACATGATCCAATTTGAGAATAATCGCAGAAAGAACCGGCCGACCTGTGACCCATTCCAGCTCAACCAGATGATCTTTTTCCAACACTTGTGCCGCCTGATTAAACGCATCACGAACAGAAGCCTCTTGATAGTCGTACTCCGGAAGCTCCTTCTTTTCAATTCGCAGCATAACGCGGCGGGCGGACACGCCCGGCTCAAATAGATGCTTGCTGTTCTCGTATTTATCCAAAAGCCTGGAAAGGATAATGCTTCGTTTCATTCGTGAGGAATCTCCTTGCCATAGGATAATATGTGCATTTGATATTTGTCCTTATTAACCAAGAGGGTACGATCCGCCAACGGCATAATATCCGGCAGCTTGTCCGGAGGCGTACAGATAATGGCTTGCAGATGCATCTTTCTAAGCAGGCGAACACTTTCAATAATCCGGTCGCTATCCATTTTATTAAACGCCTCATCGAACACAACCAGGCGTACTGTATTATTGGCAAGACCGGAAAGATCGTTTACCTGATACAGCTGTGCAAAGGAGGCCAGCACAGCAATATAGAACGGCGTTTGGGTTTCACCGCCGGACTTGGTATTCAGAGTCTGAGACAGCAGCTGCTTTGAGCCGTTCTGATCGGTCGTTTCCAAATCGAACTTCAAGTATGTCCGAAAATCGGTATAGCGTTCAATGTTCTGTTTCAGTTCGCTCTCTTTGCGGGCGTTCAGTTGTGTATCGTCTGAAGTGGCTATACGGCTGAACAGTTCTTCAATCAGTTTCCCGTATTTCTGCTGGAAGGGCAACGCAAACAAGCCCGCCTCTCCTTCCATGAGGTCAGGATCCATGATCATATCGTAATATTCTGCATAATCCGGATTTCTATCCACGCGAAACTGATAGCGATCGGTGCCGAATTGCGCCTGTTTCAACGCTTTGTTGAGATTCTTAACTTGCGATTGCACTTGGTCTATGCCGGATTTGAGTTTGGCCAGAAAATCGTTTTGAAATTGCTCCATGGCGCTTTCCCGCGCGGCCTGAATTTTCTGGCGGTATCTCGGCAGCTCGCTTTCTTCCAGCAGATGCATCTCTTCCGCAAACTCATCATTATCCATCGCGTCATAACGAAAAGCACAGGGCTGAAAATCCCGCACATAATCCGATCGTTTGGAAAACAGCTTTTTCTGTGCCGTATCTCCTTCGTTAACCGTCTGCGGCAGACGATCACCAAAGTTTTTCGCCACAACAGACGCTTTCTTAAGACGTTTCAATTCCTGTTGATAACGAGGAATGCCGATGCTATCCACAAAAGTTTGCGAAAAATCTTCACTGATTTGATATTCGATATCATTAAATTGCTGCCACAATCCCGGAAGCACATCATGGTCTAATGTTCGAATCCGTTCCTCCAGGCGAACCATTTCACGATCGTGCTGACTTTGGACATTTCGCAAAGATTCAATTTCCTGCTTCAGCTTCTCGATCTCTGTATCTATTTGCATCAACCATGTAAGATCCAAACCGGAAATCTGTTTTTCAAGCTCAGCAAGCTCACCGGAAATCTCCAGATCTCGCAAATAGTCTTCCTGTTGCTGCACCACAATACTTTGTACAAAGAATCGCGAAAAAACATACTCTTTATTTTTCTGCCTGTTCAACTGTTCAACAATAGGACGCCAGGTGCGAATGCCCTCTTCAACGTCTTCCAGGTCAGAACGCAACCGGACGATCCGCAGATCCACTGCCCGGCAACCGATAAACGCATCTTCCATGCGATCCTTCGGAATGGGACGCATCACATACCCTTGATACAGCATACCCTCCGGTGTAATGGCGATTTTATGCTCTCTCAACTCATCCACATGGGAACAACAGACCACCCGGCCGAGCAAATAATCGATATATGTACGAGCCTGGGCGTTTTGTGTCTCTATTTTTTTAGCGAGGCTGTCATCCCATGGTGCGATCGTTTCTTTTTCACGGAGCTTTTCAATATCGACCAAACCGAAAGACTGCCTGCCATATTCCTGTTTGATTTGATCGTAGATGGCTACGGCTCGTTTATAATGCCGGGGGTCAACCAGCAGATAAAACTTCTGCCAATTCAGGTATCCCTCAACAGCGTTCCGCCATTGCTCTTCCGATTCCGAAATTTCCAGCACATCGGCAAGGATATCAATCTGAACGGGCTGGGCTGTCTGCTTCTGTAATTCGGCAGAAAGCCGATCCCTTAATTGCAGCAGCCCTTTGGGATAATCCTTGATATTCCTGCGCAGGTTGGATAATACGGCTTTCTTTTGATCCTTCTCCTGCCGAAGGTCTGCCATCATATTTTCAACTTTATATGCCGTATCACGAATAACTGCCGCAAAGTGAGCCGCCGATGTCTGGGCGTTTTCGAAAACAGACAATGGTTTGGAAAACACCGTATAGTCGCAATCTAAGAAAGGAGAAAAGGCAGCTCGTAAAGCATCAGCAGCTTCTATAGCAGGAAGAAGGGGGTCAAGCATCGGCCATTCGTGACTTTTGCCGCACAGATTGCACAGCAAGGCTGCTTCACGTTTGACTTCTAAGGCAACATTCCGAAGCTGTGACAGAAGCTTTTGTTGCTCACCTTCTAAATACTCCTTTTGCGTGGACAGTTTTTCCTGCTCGTGATAGATGTCGCTTTGACCGCGCGCGGTGATCAGTTCATTCTTTCGCTGCTCCTTTTGAGCGATTAAGGGCGACACTTGTTCAAACGCATCCTTTGCCTTTGCAGCACCTTCCGTGCAGTTCTCTTTTTCCAGCTCATGTTTGTCGATTTCTGCACGCCAATCCTCTTTTTGCGCCCAGGCAACGAGAAATCTGTGTTCCTGCCAGCGACTGATGGCCGCCTGCCATTCCCGATATAAGCGTGCAATTTCCTGAAGTACGGCTAATTTTTCCTCCTGACGCTGTGCCAGTTGTTCATGACGTTTGTAATCCCGGATGTTTTGCTGCATAGCTTCTATGTCGGGCTTGTTGGGAATATCACAGATATTCTCCGTAATGAATTTCTGAATATCCACAATTGGGCGGAAAGAAACCGCCTTTTTCAGCATACGGCTCACCTGTTCGTTATGGACATTCCATTTTGCCAGCATATCCGACCGGTACTGCTTTTGCGTATCGTATAGTTTGGCGTGAACACCGTAAAGCTGTTTAAGATAGCTGCGCAATGCCGGGATATCCATTGCCTCTTGATTCTCAAGAAAGCCATTCTCCGGGATGACACCATCGTAAATAAAGAAACGCTCCTGAAAAGTTCCATCGCTGCGGCAATCAAAGACCACACCGGTTACGAAATGGGTTCCTTCCGTCTCGTCCAAGAATTCGCAGGCGATATAACTGGAAAAATCCTTACCGCGCCTGGAATAAGGAGAATTCTCATCCATATCCGCACGCAAATAGCCATCCAATGTACGCTGCGATTTTTCATTCGCCGCCTGGTTAAAATTGCGGGAATTGGTTTCGCCGAGGAGAACAATTTGCAGCGCGTCAATCACCGTAGATTTACCGGCGCCGTTTTTACCGGTCAGAAAATTGATATCCTCTACTTCTATGAGCTGTTTGGAAAAGTACAGCCAGTTAATCAGCAGGATCTTCTTTAGCTTCTTCATCCTCGTCCTCCTCCTTCCGCAATACAGCGACAGTGGCGCTCAATTTTTCGCTGGAAACAGCGGTTAAAACTGTCGGAAGAATAGCAAATTTACAGCCGGCCTGATTGTACCTTCCATCGATCCGTTGGATGATACAGTGGTTGTCCAAAAGCGTCAATGCACGCTTTATTTCATCCATGTTCGGTTTGGAGGGAAGTATGGCATAGTCGGTCACTACTTTTTCCAGCACATCACGCACTGTACAGATCACATCCTGCTCCAGACCGACACGTTCCTGATTTTCATCATAGATCATACGGATCGCCAGCAGTATCGCCGTTTCCTTTTTGCCCAAATTGCAGCGGTTCACTTCATCCGTATTCAGCACATAGAAATACCCATTAAAATCATCTTTCCGCAGATCCCAATCCAAAAGAGACAGATACTCCCGCACTTCTTCATAATGGAGGGAAAGGAACGTATAATCCGGATTGTTTACGCGTCCTTTGTCGGGATGAACCATTGTACGCACGACAAAGGTCCGGCTGAGCAGCTGATTGCAGATTGCCTTAAACTGCTCCAATTCTTTTTGGGAAGCCCCGCTGATCCACTCAAAATTCATTGTTTCCCCTCCTTACGTGTGATTTGCAGCTGCGGAATAGAATAACCGTTTTCAGAGAATGTCCCGCCTAATTCTTTTACGGCGTGAGCCGCAGACGCATCACTGCTGAGCAGTACCGTCAGCAAACTCATAATATAAGCTTTGTCATCCTCCAACCGTAAATCTTTGGAATAACAAATTCCCGATTCGCCCAACCATTTTTCAATGTAAGCAGCAACGGCTGTTCTGCCATATTCGGAATGAAGCAGCAATTGCGCCTGCCTGGTTATTTCGGAATCCATTGGTTCGTCTTGAATCAGAACAGGATCTGCTTTCGTGCGCTTTCCCGGCCGTTTGCGATACCAAAGGCTTTTGTCAGACAAGAATGACTGCTCACACAGCTGGAATGCAGGCTGAATTTTTTCCACAAGATCGGAAGCACGCCGGTTTCTTGACAAAGCCGTAAGCAAATAATTCAAGTTACCGCGAACATTGTGATCTCGGTTGGTGAGGTTTTCTATTTTTTGTGTCGTTGCCCGGGTGTAACGGCGAACCTGCTGGTCGATTTCGTCCAGATAGTCATTTTCAATACAATCATAGCGCTCTTTTACCCAGAAAATCTTTTGCAGCAGATCGCTGCGGCAGGCTTCCAGGGTAGATTCGCGTTTATCCTGCAATGCGGCGTTGGCCATGGCCATCAATGTATCATCATCTTCCAGCCAGCTGTTTAATATAGCCTGGATGGGAACACGATACTTGGGAACGGAATCTTTGATTTTCAGGGGCCGAATATAGGCTTCTACAACTTTTTGGCCGAAGTCATCAAAATGGGAGGCGAGCACCGTATTAACCTCTTGCATCTCAACCTGGATCTGAAAAAAATGTTTCACATTGTGATAAACCATCTGCAGCAGCTTAATAAGGGACTGGGTATTATCGTAAGCGCTGTATACTGCTGCCATTTTGTCATAAATAGTAGCGCCTTCTGAAGCTACTTTTAGCGCAGAGTAGGTGCCAAACACATAGGAATACCCCCGTATGGGACTATCATCCCGCAACTGATGAAAAAGCTCCAGCAATCGGCTGCTATATCCCGGAACAGTAATGTACTCGTCAAAATCATCGCCGCGTTCTTTTTCGAACCACCCCTTATTGCAGAGCTTTCGGATAAGAAATCTGGCCCGGCCGGAGATGTCCCTCAATTCTTCTTCGTCAATATCCTCTCCATCAAAGGTAGCTTCGGCCAGCTGCCGCTCCATTTTTGCCCGCAGCATGGAATAGAATGTTTCTTCCGGAATTTTCAGATTTTCTCTATAGGCATCGTACAGAACCTCAAGGGCATCTGCATACAATATTCGATTTGGCGAAGCCAATATGGAAAAGAGTTCGCCGGGAACTACTTCAAATAGTTTCATAGAAAAACCTCCCGAATGGTATTGCCATGTCGGAATTTTAGTGATCCGGAAAAATAAGCAGGCATGTCCCCTGCTTTTCGGAAAAGCGCCGTTATATTATCCAAATCGGCACAATGAAATTCTTTCTGTTCAATGCTCCCAATTGCTTCGCCATGCAGTGGAAAGATAGGAAATGATCCAATGCGCATGTTTATATCCAAAAAAGACTTCGTTTTTAAATTAGTCCGTCCGCAATCATCAGCTGCTCGCCACCGGTTTCCTGCGACAATTCCAGAAGCTCGCCGGCTATATCCGCATTTTCAAAGCGAAGCACATCGGTATCTTTCCGGCCAAATGCCAGAAAGTCTACACTTCCGTACCATACAACACTTTCGTCAATAACAGCATATCTCTGCTGGAGTTCTTTGTGTTTGATCACCGTTACACCAATCTGCTCCAGCATGGCAACTGCTTCGCGTATATCCGACTGATATTTAGAATCAAAATTATCTGCGTCTTTAACATAGATAACAACTTCCACGCCGGAAAGCAGTCGTTCCTGTAAAGTTGGTAGCAGCTTGCTGACCCGGCCTTTTTGTATGTACGGGCTGACAATGACAACATTTTTTGCCGCATCAGACAGATCCTGAAAAAAGGGAGCCATGGATGCATATCCATCGTAAATCATACTGACAGAATCATCCCGCTCTCCGAATTTGACCTGATATCCGAGTTCGGCATATCCCTTCAGGCGCTTATGATACATTCGATCCAGTGTCGGAACATGGACATCCACATAGTCGTAAATGCGGACTTCGTGTTTCCCTTCATAATTCCGGTGAAGTCGGCCTGCATATTGTGCCAGTGTACCCTTCCAGGAGATGGGCATCACCAAAAGCAGCGTGTCAAGCCGCGGGAAATCAAAGCCTTCTCCGATGTACTTACCGGTCGCAATAACTACGATATCCTCGTCTGTGGGCACAGCCTGCAAGGCAGCAATCTTTTCCCGTTTGTCCTTTTGTTTGTCACTGCCGATAAGCAAAAACACATGATGCACCTTGCCCTCTAATAAAGCCGCAAGCTGTGCAGCATGTTCTTTGCGTTCTGTCAGCAAAATCGGCGTGCGGCCTTCCCGAACAAGCTTTAGCGTATCAGCCGCCAACAAAGCATTTCGATTGTCATTTTCTGTAACACCGGCATATAGATCCTGAATACCAGCTACGCTTGGCAATCTTGTTCTGGTAAATCTGGGGATAACGAAGTGAGTGAAAGCGCGTTTTTCCGCCTGACTCTTTGCGTCAACCAAATATCGGACAGGCCCGCACTGCATAAAGATGATCGGATGATGCCCATCCTTGCGCACCGGTGTCGCAGACAGCCCATATACATATTTCGCTTCTACTGACTTGAGTACGCTTTCAAAGGTGAATGCCGCCACATGGTGACACTCATCCACGATAACCATTCCATATTCTGATACAAAGGATTTTACTGTCTTTTCTTCGCCCTCAAACAGGGACTGCATGATAGCAATATCAATGATCCCGCTGCGTGTATTTTTGCCTGCACCGATCTGGCCAATCAGGTGAATCTTCCTCTTTCTCCCTCGTTTCTTAGGCGGCTCAGGTAAGACCTCGTGTATATCCAGAAACTGCTCCAAAGACGATTTCCACTGTTCCAGCAAAGTGCTGGATTGCACCAAAATCAAAGTATTGGTCTTACGCTGTCCTATAAGATAAGCTCCGATCACTGTTTTGCCAAACGCGGTCGTTGCGGACAGAACCCCCATATCCTCAGCAAGCAGCGCTTGCGCCGCGGGTTCCTGCTCCGCCCGAAGCGTTCCTTTGAAAGAGACGTCAATGGAATGTCCAGTGCATCTGCGGTCGTCAAGAAAAGCAGAGACTCCGCACTGCTCCAATAATTCCATCAGTGCATCTTTGCAGCCTCGGGGGACACCTATGTAGTCAGCATCTTCATAACCGCAGTCTAGCACACGGGGGATCCCATACACAGGGAGGCGCATGGCCTGTTTTGTACGAAATTCAGGGTTTGAGAACGCTGCAAGCCTCTTAATCGCGTTCAATGCGGCTTGTGTAAATCCCTGTTTATCGATATAGAGTAGATTGGAAAGGACCAGCTTTATCTGGACTGGGAAATCGGCATTTATCAGCTTTCTCCGAGCGCGCTTACGCTGCCACGGCACTTGCTTTTCTGCTGTATCTGCCAATTCGCCCATTTCGCCGTCACGGCATAGCCTTTGCAGGCATTCCGTTAACTGTTCAGGTGAGATTTTCGGCAGAGAAGATAAAAATGCCCATTGATCTGGATAAGGCACCAATCGTTCATCGACAAACAGAGAGTTCCCGTTTTTCTGAGCCTGTCCTTGAAACGGTAATGCGATCAGATTACCGAAGCCTCCTTTGGGGATGATATCCTGCGAAGGAAACAGCCGGTCATAAGAGGCAAAAGATAACTCGTGCCGGCAGGCCATTGTCTGAGTAAGCAAGCCGCTGCCTAAGCGTCGTGCGTCTGCCGCAGGAACGGGGTTCGAGAAGAAAAGCCATACATGAGCGCCGTTTCCTGAACGGGAGCGCTCCACAGCCGGAGTAAGACCGATTTCTCTGCAACACTTACAAAAGGCAGCTACATCGGCCTGCCAGTTTTCCTCGTCAAAATCCGCCGCTAGCAGCCAGGTTGTATTGTCTTCCAGCATTGGATAAATGGCTACGACATCCTGGCACAATGGGTCTTGCCCTATCAAATGTGCTTTTACCACTTCTGCAGTCAAAGGTAAAAATTCACGATTGGGACAATCCGGACACCTGCGTTCCCTTTTATCGCACAAGCCGGGAACCCACTCGTTTCTGCATACAGGCGTATAGCCGGTTTTTCCTGTCTTGGTGCTGTAATACCGTTTTGCGTACAGATTTTCCCGCCCTTTAAACACAGAGAGAAAAAACTTGATTTTCTCGTGCGCAGAACTATGAGCATGGATCGGGGCTGTCTGTTCTGCTGGCGATGCACTGCTGCACCATAGCTCTTCTGAGCATACATATTTTTCTCCCCGCTCATTTACGCAGAGAATCATGGCTTTCTTTTCATCCAACGAAGGGAGGTGCTCCAGAAATGCATATTTCCGGTCATTGATTAACGCCTTTTGGTTCATCCACTCCTGCACCTCCGTTAAACAAAATTTGCTTTCCAACGACGCTTAAAACAACTCCACTCTTTCCAGCAGAAAATCAATCAGATTGCAATGGAATATTCCGTTGTCATCGTAGTAGTTGTGAGGGATATCCAGCCGAACAACGACTTTTTTAAAGAAGTCTCCTGTCAACGCCAGGGATTTCAGTTCAGAATCCTCTTTCTGCGCATTGTCCATTTGAAGCGCAGACTGGATATACATTCTGCGGTCACCATCGTTGACCACAAAGTCGATCTCTTTCTGAATCTTTGTTCCGCTTTTTCGGTCAACGACAACGCCGACATCAACGGAATAACCGCGGCGAATCAGTTCATTGTAGATGATATTTTCCATGATGTGGCCGGGATCATACTGCCTGTAGTTCAGACGGGCATTGCGCAATCCCGTGTCACAATAGTAATATTTATTAGGATACTCGAAGTACGATTTCCCCTTAACATCATACCGCCGCGCCACCCGGATCAGGAAGGAATCGACAGCATGTCGTATATAAGAAGCGACCAGAACGGAATTGATGTTCTCGTGTCTCATACTGGTGAGCGCATTGGCAATGTTAGAAGCGTTGGTAAGCGAGCTTACCTGTGAGGCCAGATAGTCCAGAAGATCATTCATAACATCTTCGCGCTCGATCCTGTTACGCTCAACGATGTCTTTGATATAAAGCTCGTCATATAGATGGTTCAAATAATCCTTCTTGTCTTTTTCATCCTCCAACTGCAAAAGGCGGGGCATACCGCCGTAGAGCATATACTGATCCAACGCTTTGCGCTCATCGCCGCTGACAAAAGAATAGAACTCGCCAAAGGACAGGGGATAAACGTGGATCTGTGTTGCCCTGCCTCTGAACTCGGTCGCAATATCACTGGACAGTGCTTTGGAGTTGCTGCCGGTCACATATACATCCAGATTTTTGTACGCCTTGAACTCGTTGAGCATATCGTAAATCGTGACCTCAATATTTCCGTTTTCAGAATCCAAAACCTTGGTAGTAAACTGAACCTCATCGATGAACAGATAATACTTTTTGTCTTCATCAGCCGTAACGATCCCTTCGACATACTCACAGAGGGCAATGGGATTTCTGAACTTATAATATTTTCTCTGGTCCAGTTCAATTTTGATGATCTGGTCGTCCTGTACACCGTTTTGCAGCAAATACTCATAAAACAATTCGAACAGCAAAACGGACTTTCCGCATCTGCGAATACCGGTAATGACTTTGATTTCTCCATTCCACATATTACGGATTATGCGGTTCAGATAATAATCTCTGCGTACCATATAGCCACCTCAAACATTGGTCTTATTTGTCCGAACTTTAAGGTAAGTGTATCACAAGTGAAGCCATAAATCAAGCAACAAGCAGAAATCCATCTTAAAGTTACACCGTATTTGTCTTTAATTCATGGAATCGATATTATGTTAGACATTTTCAAAAGGATTATACGCTATAATCACAGCTGAATTCACTCGAAAATATGGCCTGCGTCAGTCGGTAACGCCTGGGTGATAGCCATTTCTTTGTCCATTGATCCATAAGGCTAAAAACAGATAGATCAAAAAATTCATATCATCAATAAAGCATCAAACGGCTCACAGGTCTATGTAAAAAGCGCTGCAAAAGGCTCAACTGCGCCAGTATTTATACATACCTGCACCAACCCACATCCACTCCAAAACCGCGTGCCGAGGGTTCAAGTCCTTCTGCCCCTGCCAAAAAAGTGCGTCAAACCTTGATTTTACTAAGGTTTGACGCATTTTTCTACCTGTACGAACCATATGAAATTTCTCTTTCTCCCTCAAAAGCAGCCATTAGAGAGCCTATTTATGACGTAATAGTTGTACGGCACAGGGTCGAAAAAACGGGATGCTCATGGAATTGGCGTGTATAATTCATAGCAAGACCCCCATTGGCCACAATGGGCTGGTACTTTTGTGGGATGCGGAAGTCCGTATCCCCTACCTGTAAAATTTTGCGCAGGTATTTCAAACTGTTTACCCGGAAAAGTCGAATACGGCACGGCCGTTTTCCAGACGCAAAGCGGCGTCGAAGGCTTTTCCGCTTTTTGAGATGAACCCAACGATTTTCGCGGTACGGCCTTCAGACAACAGTTTTCGGACATTGGCAATGGATATCACCCGCGAACAAATCACGCCATGGATGCTAAATTTACACCCCTCCTTATACCCACGGCAGCCATAGCCGAATTTCGTCCGGACGACCTCGCCGCCGCATAGCGGGCATCGGCCCGCCGTTTCCCCGTAAAAACCATCGTCTGTGTCCTCTTCGAGCGTTTGGGGCGCCGTGTTAAAAACCGCGGCAATTTCCTTTTGAGCCAGAGCCAGGCAATCGTTAATCCGGCTCTCCGCACGGAAAACCCGTTTTAGCGAGCGGCCCAGTTCGGCCGTCTTATACTTATCCATACCTATCTGCATCCGCCGAAGCGATTCGATGAGATAGACGCCGTCGGGCAAAATGGTGTAAACGTCCTTTTTCAGCTGAATGTACCGGCTTTTCCGCGCGTTATCGATGATTCCGGTGCGGGTCGCTTCCGTCCCCAGCTCCAGGCCTTCGAAAATGGCCTTATAATCCGCGGTATCGCTTCCCGGATCATCGCCCTCGCTGTCGGCGGCGGCCTTTTCCTCCCGGAAAGGGTTTTTCAAATAATTATTCAAGGTCTCAATGGTATAGTGCTTGGGCGGACTAGTCTCCTTTTCCACCGGCTTAAAGTCAATATTGACCTTATCCCCTTTTTTAAGCGCCGGTAAAACTTTGTCCTTTCCCCTGTAATCGTCGTATTTCGTCCATCCTTTTTCCAAAATCACGGTGCCCTTGAGCAGGAATTCTTCCAGTTCCCCGACCGCTATCCGGATTTCCGTCTTCTCCGCCACACACGGCTCCGCGCAGAACACAGCCACAAAGCGGCGGATGATGGCCGCGTATACCTTGGACTCGTCCGGGGTCAGCCTGTCCTTGGCCGGGATTTTGAAGGTGGGGGTCAAGGCGGAGTGAGACTCGATTTTGCTATCGTCAAAAATCGACTTGCTGTCTTTGAATTCCACTGGATATCCCAGACGCCCGACAGCCTCTAAAATCTTTTTCACCTTGTCCTTTTCCGCTGTCGCCAGATATTCGGAATTGGTGCGGGGATAGGTAACATATCCCTCTTCATACAGCTTCTGCACAATGGCCAGACTGTCCGGCATGGCCATTTTATAGGTCTTGCCAAGCATATTCTGCAGCTTGGTCAGCGAATACAGCTTACCTGGATTCAGCTTGTCCTTTTTCTTCTTGACGCCGACGACGACGGCTCCCGCCGCATTATAAGCGTCGCACAGCTGCTGTGCTTTTTCCCGCTGATTTTTATCAAACTTCTGCTTGGACTGCAATTCGATCGGTTCTCCGTTGGTTTCCTCTTTGCTCGCCAAGGCGTAATATATATCGGGAACGAAATTCTTGATAGCCATATCTCGGTCGTAAATCGCCTTGACAATCGGGACAATAACCCGGCCGACCCGCAGCAGAGTGCCGGTTTTTAAGGTTGCGTACCGGGTCAGATTCACACCGTACAGCCAGTCGATAAAGGTGCGCGCATAGCCTTCGTACGCGAGATTGTCATACGCCTCCTCGTCTTTCATCTCCGTGAGCGCCTTGTTGATGGTTTCCGCCGTTTGATCCGGCAGCCACAGGCGTTTATGGCTTTTGCCCGCGCGTTCCTCTTTACTGGCAAAGGCGTGATCCACGATGATGCGGATGATGATTTCGCCCTCTCTGTCGGCGTCCCCCGCATTGACGATGGTATCCACATCCGGCCGGTTACACAGCGCCTTAATGGTCTCAAATTGCCGGGCAACGCCGCTATCCACCTGTTTGTCGCTGCCCTTACGCAGCACAAACTTATACTTTTTCGGGAAGCAGGGCAGATTATCCATCGTCCAATGGCGGCATTCCTGCGGGGCGGGATTGTAGTCCTCGATATCCGCCAGGGAAAATAGATGGCCAAACGCCCAGGTAACGATATACTGGGCACCTTCATAATACCCGTCCCGTTTCTTCATGCCCCCGATGGCCGCCGTTATATTCCGGGCCAGGCTCGGTTTTTCCGCAAGTATCAGTATCATATGGCAATCGCTACATCCTTTTATCCGAGATAGTCGTTGTTACTTATCATAACACATAATCTTCCAGAAGTCGATCGACCGTGCCGCCCGGTATGTCAGCCGCGTTGCCTCTTTCCTATTGTTTCGTCTGATTTTGTAAATTCCCCCTTGAACGTCGACATTTTTGGGGTTTTATGATATGATTTACGAGGATGAATTTAAGAGAGGTATAAGGAGGGGCATTATATGGCAATAAGATTTCGGATAGCCAAGGGCGCGCTGCTGGGGCTAGCGGTTATGCTCGCACCCGCCTGCACAGCACAGAATCCGTCTGATTCCGTCCGCCTTTCGTTTCGGGGGCAAGTCTCGTCTTTTACGGAATCTGCCGCCTCTATTTACTTGACCTCCTATGATAGCGGGAACTCATCAACGTATTACCTGAACGCCTTTGACAAGAATGGGAAAAAGAATTGGGAGATAAAAACGCAGACGGATGGACGGATATATGCGCTGCGAGACGGAAAGTTCTTTTATGCTTCCAAAAGCGGAGAGGTTGCCTTCTACAATGAACAAGGAACGCTTCTTTGGAAAACGACATTGGCTCTAGACGAATTCTCGAATTCCAATTTTTTATTAACGGCGAGCGGTGCATTACTGGTAAATTTGCAATCATCCCCCGATCCGGCGACGGTTTATTGCCAAATCAGCATAGAAGGCCAAAAAACCATCTCACCTGAAATTCCAAACCTTTCGACCTGCTATACCTTCAATTATCCCTTGGGAGGCTATATCTCCGTAGGGTACACTGGCGACCAATGGGCTATCAGCCGGATTAGCGACAATTTTTCGGTAGAGTGGACGTATAGCGGCGAGATGCATGAGGATAACTTTTTCATTCAGGACATCTCGCCAAACGGTGACGTTCTTTTTAGCGGAAATACTACTGGCGCGGGCAGCACGTTTTTGAAGGAACTCGATCCTGCGGGACAGGTGGCGAAAAGCGCGACTTATCAAAGCCCGCATATTGTGGCGGCTTATTTTCAGGATCAAATCGTCGCCGCGGCGGATAAACTGGGGGTTCTAGAAGCGGATTTTACCCTCAAGGCCACATATGATTTCTGTTTGTACCCAAAAATCAAGATCCTGGAGGACTCTTTTTTTGTTTACAGTCCGGGTTCTTACAGCCGCGGTGCTTCTGTGACCTATGACGGGTATTGTAAACAATACGATAAAACCAACCGGCTGGTATTCGGCCAGGTTTTCGAGGCTTCGGATCAATTTTTTGAAATCGGAGAAAACGGCAAGCGCTATTACAGGAAATAGCGCCGCCGCTCAAAAAATTGACACCTCTCCCCCGGAAGCCTATAATAGAAACGGAAATCGACAGCAGCGCATGGATGCGCTCCGCCTGTTTGTACCATAAAGGAGAGACTACGGCTCTTTCGAACGACGCCGAAGAGTTTTGCCGCCACATCTGGTATCAATAAAAAGTGTTGGCAAAAAGGGGACGAAGCGCTGTATACGGCGAAGCAAGGCGGGAAAAACACCATTTACTTTGTGCCTTAAGAACTTGAATTTGGAGGCTCTCAATATGTCCCAGACAACCAAGAGAGCGCTGGAAGCTTCCCTGAAAAATCTCATGCTCCAAAAGCCGCTCGACAAAATCACCATCAATGACATTGCGGAAGACTGCGGCATCAGCCGCATGACCTTTTACTACCATTTCAAGGATATCTACGATCTCGTAGAATGGTCGTGTGTAGAGGATGCCTCCAAGGCGCTGGAGGGGAAAAAGACCTATGACACCTGGCAGCAGGGATTTCTGCAGATATTGGAAGCGGTTATTGCCAACAAGCCGTTTATCCTCAATGTGTATCACTCCGTCAGCCGCGAGCAGGTGGAGATTTACCTGTATAAGCTCACCTACGATTTACTGATCGGCGTCGTGGAGGAAAAATCCGTTGGCATGTCTGTCCGGGAGGAGGATAAGCGCTTCATCGCGGATTTTTATAAATTCGCTTTTGTCGGACTAATTCTGGACTGGATCCGCAACGGTATGAAAGACGATCCGCAGCTTCTGACCGATCGATTGGCCTCCCTGGTGCGCGGCAACATCACCTCCGCGCTGAACCATTACCGCACCGACAAGCCTTTATCAAAAGAACCAGAATGATTAAAAATTGGACAGTTCCCGCGCTCTGATGAAAGTTTCATCAGAGCGTTTGTTTTGTTTATGGCAGACGGCCGCCTTCTGCGCTAGAATGATGACAGAATCCCCAAAACAAACGGAGGTCATGGATTATGTATTATTCCAGCGGAAACTACGAAGCGTTTGCCCGTCCAGAGAAGCCGCAAGGCGTCGACCATAAATCCGCGTATATCGTGGGCTCCGGTCTCGCCGCGCTGGCCGCCGCCTGCTTTCTTGTCCGGGACGGACAGATGAAGGGCGAGCACATTCATATTCTTGAAAAGGATATGATTCCGGGCGGAGCCTGCGACGGTTTTCTGTATGAAAACCTGGGGTATGTTATGCGGGGCGGACGGGAGATGGACAACCACTTCGAATGCATGTGGGATCTGTTCCGTTCGATTCCGTCTATCGAAACCGAGGGAGTAAGCGTTCTCGACGAATACTATTGGCTCAACAAAAAAGATCCGAATTACTCCCTGATGCGTGCAACAGTCCGGCAGGGAGAAGATGCCCATACCGACAAGAAATTCGGACTATCGGATAAGGGCGCCTTGGAAATCATGCGCCTGTTCTTTACACCGGATGAAGACCTGTACGACAAGCGCATCGACGAATACTTCAGCGATGAGGTTTTGAACTCCAATTTCTGGCTGTATTGGCGGACCATGTTCGCTTTCGAGAACTGGCATTCCGCCCTGGAAATGAAGCTATACATCAAACGGTTTATCCATCATGTGGGCGGTCTCCCCGACTTCACGGCGCTGCGGTTCACCAAATACAATCAGTATGAATCCATGATCCTGCCGATGATCCGCTATTTGGAAAATCACGGCGTGCAATTTCACTACGGCACCAAGGTCGTCAATGTGGAATTCGACATACAGGGAGAACGGAAAACGGCCAGACACATTCGGATCCTCCGCGACGGCAAAGAGGAAACCATCAGCCTGACGGAAAACGATCTCGTTTTTATTACCAACGGCGGCTGCGTGGAGAACTCCTCTCTCGGCAGCCAGAACGAGCCGGCGGCCTTCCACACGGAAATCAAAGAAGGCGGCGGCTGGGACATGTGGCGCAAAATCGCCGCGCAGGATCCATCCTTCGGTCGCCCGGATAAATTCTGCCGCGATCCGGAACAAAGCAATTGGATGAGCGCCACGGTCACGACGTTGGATGACAAAATTCCGCCGTATATCCAGCGGATTTGCCAGCGGGATCCCTTCTCCGGCAAGGTGGTGACCGGAGGCATCGTCACCGCCAAAGATTCCAACTGGCTGCTCAGCTGGACCTTCAACCGGCAGCCCCAGTTCCATTCGCAGCCCAAAGGACAGCTGGTGGGCTGGATTTATGGGCTGTTCAGCGATAAGCCAGGCAACTACGTCAAAAAGGCCATGCGGGAGTGCACTGGTAAGGAAATCTGCATGGAATGGCTGTACCATATGGGCGTGCCGGAAAGCGAAATACCGGATCTTGCTGAAAGCAGCGCCAACACTATCCCCTGTATGATGCCGTATATCACCGCTTTCTTCATGCCCCGGGCTAAAGGCGATCGCCCACTTGTCGTGCCCGAGGGCTCCGTGAACTTCGCCTTCCTCGGCCAGTTTGCCGAAACCGCGCGCGATACCATCTTCACAACCGAGTACTCGATCCGCACCGGCATGGAAGCCGTATACACCCTGCTAAACATCGATCGCGGCGTACCGGAGGTGTGGGGCAGCGTATACGACATCCGGGATTTGCTCAATTCCACCGTACAGCTGCGCGATGGAAAGCCCATCACCGATATGGACCTTGGCTTCATCGATAAGCTGGTTTTAAAGGAAATGCTGAAAAAGGTGGATGGTACAGATATCGGAAAACTGCTCCGGGAACATCACGTCGTGTAAACAAACAATCGCCGTCTCCAGATGGAGGCGGCGATTTCTTATAAAAAAGGGATTGACAGAGGCATTGAAACGCCTTATAATGTTAGCATCCTAACAAAAGGAGGGATATACTAGTGGAACATTCCATTGGGCTTACCATTCGGACGCTCTCCAATTTGCTCAAGCGGCGGATGTTTGAAACCCATCCGTCTCCCGGCGGCCCTCCCCCGACCAAAATGCATGCGGAAATCATTGATTTTCTCTATCAGAACCGGGAAAGCATCATTTTTCAGCGGGATCTCGAAGCGCACTTTTCCATTCGGCGGTCCACCGCCTCCGGGCTTTTGCGGCTGATGGAGGAACGGGGCATTGTGTATCGGGAAAGCGTGGCGGAGGACGCCCGGTTAAAAAGGGTGGCCCTGACGGACAGCGCGGTGGCTATTCATGAAAAGATCCGGGAACAAATCGCGGAAACAGAGGCCTTGATGGCGCGCGGCATTCCGGCGCGGGATTTGCAAATCTTTTTTGACGTGGCGGAAAAAATCAAACAAAATTTGTCGTAACCTCTTTTTTCTAAAAAGAGGTTATTTGCCAAAGCAAACTGTTAGGTAACTGACTGATAGTCTGCTAACATAATGGAGGTACTGTGTATGATAAAACGACTGGCAAGTTGTGTGAGGGAATTCAAACGGGATTCGATACTGGCCCCTCTCTGCGTGACGATGGAAGTGGTCATGGAAGTGGTCATTCCTCTGTTGATGGCCCGGCTCATTGACAACGGCATCAACGCCGGGAATATGCCGTATTTGATAAAAATGGGCATATTTCTGGCCTTGTCGGCAGGCATCTCCATGCTGTTCGGAGCGCTGTCGGGACGCTTTGCGGCCCGCGCTTCGGCGGGATTCGCCCGGAATCTCCGGCATGATCTATACGGGAAGGTGCAGACGTTTTCTTTTGCAAATATCGATAAATTCTCCAGCGCCGGTATCGTCACACGACTGACCACCGACGTCACCAATCTGCAAAACGCCTACCAGATGATTATCCGGGTAGCGGTGCGGGCGCCGGTAATGCTGCTGTTCTCACTGGGCATGGCGTTTTCCATCAGCGCGCGGCTGTCGCTGGTGTTTCTATGCGTGATTCCGGTGCTGGGACTCGGCCTGTTCTTATTGGCGCGCAAAGCGCATCCGATTTTCGAACGGGTATTTTTGACCTACGATAAGCTGAACAATGTCGTTCAGGAAAATCTGCGGGGGATCCGGGTGGTGAAATCCTTTGTGCGGGAAGACCACGAAATTGAAAAATTCGGCAAGGTTTCCGACACGATATACCGGGATTTCAGCCGGGCGGAAAAAACAGTGGCCTGTAACATGCCACTGATGCAGCTGTGCCTGTACACCTGCATGCTGTTAATCTCCTGGATTGGCGCCAAGCTGATTGTGGGCTCCAGCATGACGACAGGCCAGCTGGTCAGCCTGATTTCTTACGCTATGCAGATTTTGATGAGCCTGATGATGTTGTCCATGATTCTGGTGATGGTGACGATAGCCCGTACCTCCGCCGAGCGGACGGCCGAGCTGCTGGACGAGGACAGCAGCCTGCAAAACCCCGCCGCGCCGATAACCCATGTACAGGATGGGGCGGTGGCCTTCGAAGGCGTTTCCTTCAGCTACAGCAGCGATATGGAAAAGCTGTGCCTGCGGGATGTGAGCTTTTCGATCCCATCAGGCCATACGGTGGGAATCCTGGGCGGAACAGGCAGCTCCAAATCCACCCTGGTGCAGCTGATTCCCCGTCTATACGACGCCACCAGCGGGCGTGTGTTGGTCGGCGGGGTGGATGTGCGCGCGTACGATATGGAAAGCCTGCGGGAGAACGTGGCCATGGTCCTGCAAAAAAACGAACTGTTTTCCGGCACGATCCGGGAGAATCTGCTGTGGGGCAACGAGAACGCCACGGATGAAGAACTGGTATGGGCCTGCCGGCTCGCCCAGGCGGACGATTTCATCCGCGCCTTCCCCGACGGGTATGACACGCATATCGAGCAAGGCGGCGCCAATGTGTCAGGCGGCCAGAAGCAGCGTCTTTGTATTGCGCGCGCCCTGCTGAAGCGCCCGAAAATTCTGATTCTGGACGATTCCACCAGCGCCGTGGACACCCGCACCGATGCCCTCATCCGCCAGGCTTTCCGCAGCGAGCTGCCGGACACCACCAAATTCATTATCGCGCAACGGGTATCCTCCATACAGGACGCCGATACCATCCTGGTGCTGGACAACGGCGCCATCAATGGCATCGGCACACACGAACAGCTGCTGCAAACTAACCGCATTTACCAGGAAGTCTTTACTTCTCAAACGAAAGGAGAGCAGATGCATGCCTAAAATTCCTATGGATGGTAAGGCGGCCAAAAGGCTGCTGGGCTATGTTTGGAAAGGCCATAAAGGGCAGCTGAGCGCCGTGCTCATCTGCATTCTGGTCAGCGCGATAACCGGCGTGGCCGGTTCCTTATTCACCCAGCGGCTGATCGACGATTACATCACGCCGCTGCTCCTCTCCCCTTCTCCGGTATTCACAGGACTGCTTCAGGCCATTCTGATGATGGCGGTGGTTTATTTGGCGGGAACGCTGGCGGCATTCGCTTATAATCGCATCATGGTGTCGGTTTCCCAAGGGGTTCTCAAGCAAATCCGCGACGGGCTGTTCGCCAGGATGCAGGCGCTGCCTATCCGCTATTTCGACACCCATAGTCACGGCGATATTATGAGCGTTTACACCAACGATACCGATACGCTCCGGCAGGCGGTTTCCCAAAGCCTGCCCCAAATGTTCAGCGCCGTCATCACCGTGGTGGCCGTGTTCATCGCCATGATAACCACCAGCATCCCGCTGACGGTTCTGGTGCTGCTCTGTGTGGCAGGTATGCTGCTGGTCAGCCGGAAGGTGGCGGGAAAAAGCCGCCGGTACTTCATCCGCCAGCAGGCTTCTCTGGGGTCGCTCAACGGATACATCGAAGAGATGGTTCACGGCCAGAAAGTTATCAAGGTGTTCTGTCATGAAGAAAAAGCCAAAGAGGAGTTCGACAGGCTTAACGGTGAGCTGTTCGAGGACGCCGACGCCGCCAATAAATACGCCAACATTCTCATGCCGATTATGGGAAACATGGGCCACCTCCAGTATGTACTGGTCGCCGTCGTAGGCGGCGCGCTGGCCCTGTCCGGCATCAGCTCGCTGACGCTGGGGGCTATCGCGGCCTTCCTGCAGCTTTCCAGAAGCTTCTCTCAGCCCATTTCCCAGATGTCTCAGCAGTTCAATTCCGTGGTCATGGCGCTGGCGGGCGCAGGCCGCATTTTCGCCCTTATGGACGAGAAACCGGAAACGGACGAAGGCTATGTCTCTCTCGTCAACGCCCGCGAGGAAAACGGCGTACTCTGTGAAACGGAAGAACATACCGGCTTATGGGCCTGGAAGCACCCTCACGGCGATGGGTCGGTTACTTACACGAAATTGACTGGAGATGTCCGTTTCTTCAACGTGGACTTTGCCTATGAAGAGGACAAAACCGTGCTGCACGGGGTCACCCTGTATGCCGAACCGGGGCAAAAGGTGGCCTTGGTCGGCGCGACTGGCGCCGGGAAGACCACCATCACCAATCTTCTCAACCGCTTCTACGACATTGCGGACGGAAAAATCCGATACGACGGGATTAACATCAATAAAATCCACAAGAGCGACCTCCGACGTTCGCTGGGCATCGTGCTGCAGGATACCAATTTATTCACCGGCACCGTGGCGGAAAACATCCGTTACGGCAAGCCGGACGCCACCGATGAGGAGGTGAGGGCTGCGGCCAGGCTGGCCAATGCTGACGGGTTTATCGAGCGGCTTCCCGAAGGATACAACACCATGCTGAACGGCGCGGGAGCTGGGCTGTCGCAAGGGCAGCGGCAGCTGCTGTCCATTGCCAGGGCGGCCATCGCCGATCCGCCGGTTATGATCCTCGACGAGGCCACCTCCAGCATCGACACACGCACGGAAGCCATCGTTCAGAAGGGCATGGACGGTCTGATGAAGGGCCGCACGGTGTTTGTCATCGCCCACCGGCTGTCCACCGTTCAAAACGCCGACGCCATTCTGGTGTTGGATCACGGCGAGGTAATTGAGCGAGGCAGTCACGACAGTCTGATCCAGGAAAAGGGCGTCTACTACCGGCTGTATACCGGCGCGTTTGAGCTGGAATAAACACCAAAGGCCTGCCGCGCATGCGGCAGGCCTCAGCTTGTCAAAGAAGCCCCGGAGAATTCTCCGGGGCGTTACGCTTTACAGGGAATCGAACGTGGCTTCGTCCAGCTTTTGAATAACCATTTGCGTAATGTCATCAAAAACCGAGTGAAACGGGCAGGCCGTCACCGAAGAGCAATTACAGGCATAGCCATTGTCCACACACCGGCTGAACCGATAGGGGCCTTCCACCGCCTCGATCACCTGGCGCAGGGTGATGGACGAGGCGGGACGGCTCAGCGTGTACCCGCCGTGGGCGCCTTTGAACGATTGAACAATATCGGCCGCCACGAGCTTTCGCATAATTTTCAGAGTAAACCGCAGGGAAACACAGGTACTGTCGGCAATGCTCTGGGCGTCCCGCCGCTCATTCGACTGGGCAAGATACTGCACAATCCGCACGGCATAATCGGATTCCAGATTGATGTGCATAACGGCTCTCCTTTAATCCAGGAAATCTTTCAGCTTTTTGCTGCGGCTGGGATGACGAAGCTTCCGCAAGGCTTTGGCTTCAATCTGACGAATCCGTTCCCGGGTGACATCAAACTCCTTGCCCACCTCTTCCAGCGTGCGGGGACGGCCATCCTCCAATCCAAAACGCAGCCGCAGCACCTTCTCTTCCCGCGTCGTCAGGGTGGAGAGCACCTCACCCAGCTGTTCCTTCAGCAAGGTATGGGAAGCGGCGTCCGCCGGCGCTGGCGCCTCATCATCGGGAATAAAATCCCCCAGATGGCTGTCTTCCTCTTCGCCGATAGGGGTTTCCAGGGACACCGGCTCCTGGGCCACCCGCATAATTTCGCGCACCTTATCCACCGGCATATCCAGCTCGTTGGCGATTTCCTCCGCCACCGGCTCATGCCCGTTCTTATGCAGCAGCTGGCTGGACACCTTTTTCACTTTATTGATGGTTTCGACCATATGGACGGGGATGCGGATGGTACGGGCCTGATCGGCGATGGCACGGGTAATCGCCTGCCGAATCCACCAAGTCGCGTATGTCGAAAATTTGAACCCCTTGGTATAGTCGAACTTCTCCACGGCCTTGATAAGGCCCAAATTCCCCTCCTGAATCAAATCCAGGAATTGCATGCCGCGGCCCACGTAACGCTTAGCGATGCTGACCACCAACCGCAGATTGGCCTCGGACAGGCGCTTTTTCGCATATTCGTCCCCGTCGATGATCCGCATGGCGAGATCGATCTCCTCCTCGGGAGACAAAAGCGGCACGCGGCCAATCTCCTTGAGATAGACCTTTACCGGGTCGTCAATGGCAATACCTTCCGCAACCGCTACCGGTTCGGCGGTGTCCCCCTCCGCCGCATCCAGAACGAAATCCAAGTCAGCGAAAGCCGCCGTTTCGAAGTCGTCAATGATTTCGATATTTTGGCTTTCCAGCTGCTCGTACAGCTTATCCATCTGATCGGGATCGAAATCGAAATCCTCCATAGCGTCCATGATTTCCTGCGTGGTCAGTTTCCCCTTGGCTTTGCCAAGCTCCACCAAATCATGGATTTGCAGCTTTTTATCCTTTTTCGCAGCAGGGGCTTCCGCCGTTTCCATTGGCTCCTGTTCCGCTTCAGCAGCCGCGCCGGCGGCCTCCTCCGTCAGGATTTCAGGTGTTTCCAGTTCTTTTTTGCTCATGTTTTCCAATCCTTCCAGCCGTCCGCTGCGCGGCGGCACACCATTTGAACCTAATACGGTTTCTTACTTTTTCAAATCCCGCATGGCGGCCAATATTTCGTGGATTTTATCCTCCGGCATGTCGGCAGGATTCTCCAGACCGCGCAGGCTATATTCCTCGCGGATGATATCCGCGTAACCCCGGGCTTCCGCAAGAGAAGCTTCTCTCTCCTTCGCGTCCCGCACCATGCGGGACATGTACGCCATTTCATCCTCCGAATAGTCGGCGGAAAGAAAGGCTAGTTCCACCAGCAGTCCATTCTTGTGGCGTTCAATCAGCTGCCGATACAGCCGCCGATTGAAATCGGTCACCATATGCTCGGGCGGAAGCCGTTCCGCCATCGGGCCGATAAAATCTGGATTCAGCAGCAACAGCCCCAGCAATCCTTCTTCTGCGCTGACGGCTCGCAGATGCTTCTCCGCGCCGGGATTCACCTTGCGGATAGTATTCTCCGTCTGCCGCACAATTTGCGACAGCTGCCTGTCTTTTTGCTGTTTTCGCTTTTTTTCCACCGAATAATTGACCTGTTGAAGGATGGCATCCTTCGAAACAGCAAGTTCCGCGGCCAATTTACCGGCATACACGTCCCTCTCAATGGGGCTGCCGAGACCGGCCAACAAATCCGCAGCTTCCCGCAGATAGGCCACCTGACCGTCCGCCGTACCCAGCATATGGCGACGCCCCAGCTCCATCAGTTGGTATTCCACGTCGTTTGCCGAGCGTTCCAGCAGCAGACGAAACCTTTCCGGTCCGTTTTTCTTGATGAATTCATCGGGATCCTTCCCATCCGGAATGGACACGACCCGGATATGTACACCATTGCTCCGCAATAGGCTAATAGCCCGCTGCGTGCCCTTTTGACCCGCGGAATCCGCGTCGAATATCAAGGTGGCTTCATCTGCGTAGCGGGCCACCAACCGGGCATGGTCGGCCGTAAACGATGTACCCAAGGCTGCCACGGCATTGCCGAAGCCCGCCTGGTGCAGGGCGATAACATCCATATAGCCCTCGCAGAGAATCAGCTGCCGGTTGTTGGCCGCTTTTGCAAAATTCAGGGCGAACAGGTTGTTGGTCTTCTTAAAGACCAAGGTGTCGGACGAATTGAGATATTTCGGTTTGGAATCGTCCAGAACCCGGCCGCCGAATGCGATGACATTGCCCCGAATATCGATAATGGGAATCATGACGCGGTTTCGAAATATATCGTACAGACTGCCCGTACCCGGAGAACGGGAGCTGCGTTTCGCCAGAAAAGCGGCAACCAGCTCTTCGTCGTTGAAGCCCTTCTTACGCAGAGCGTCCCGAAGCGTTTGATAGCTATCCGGCGCAAAACCCAGGCCAAAACGGCGAATCGTATGATCCGTGTAGCCGCGGCTGTGGTAATAGTCCAGGCCGACTTTCCCTTCCGGCCCATAGAGCCAGGTGTGAAACAGCCGCGCGGCCTCTCGATTCGCCTCCAGGACACGGGTACGCAGACGGGAGGTGGCGTCGTTTACATCGTTTTCCGGCATTTTCATTCCGGCCCGATCCGCTAAAAAGCGTACTGCATCGATGTAGTCGAGATTTTCTATTCTTTTGATAAACGTGATGACGTCTCCGCCCGCTCCGCAGCCGAAGCAATAAAACGAGGAGGTTTCCGGATACAGTGTGAACGAGGGGGTTTTCTCCCCATGAAAAGGACAAAGTCCCACCAGATTTCTTCCCCGCCGTTTCATATTTACATAGGAGGAAACCACGCTCTCAATATCGCTGCGCGCCATCAGTTCCTGCAAAAAGCTGTCCGGCAAGGGCATGAGCGTCACCTCCCCGTTAAATTTTCAATCGCTCATTTGAGTTGAATCGACCAGCTTCGCGGGATAAACAACGTATGATAGATTTCCAGGGCATAATTGTCGGTCATGCCGGCAATATAGTCGCAGACGGCCCTTGGGGCCCCCTCCGCTTCCCGAATAGCGGCAAACTCGTCGGGAAGCTGCCCGGGATTATGGATATAGTAGTCAAACATACGACTGACAAGCCCATCCACTTTACTTTCTTCACTTTTGGCTACCGGATTGCGATAGAGCGCCTCAAACATGAAGGTGTGCAGCTGCTGAAAGTAAATCTCGGTTTCGGGATCCATCCGGATATCGTCTCCGCTGTTCTCGACGATGGCGGTAACCAGCGTATCGATGCGGGTGGTGCGGCGGTCCCCCAGCGCTTCCCGGATGGCGGGCGGAACATCCTCCTCCGACAGGACGCCGGCCCGGATGGCGTCGTCAATATCGTGATTGATATAGGCCACCCGATCGGCCAGGCGAACGATTCGCCCCTCCAGGGTCTGGGCCGGTTCGCCTGAGGTATGCCGTTCGATACCGTTGCGAACCTCATAGGTAAGATTCAGGCCCCGGCCGTCATTTTCAAGACGCTCCACCACGCGGACGCTTTGCTCATAATGGCGGAAACCGCCATCCATCACAGCGTTCAGCGCCCTCTCTCCCGCGTGGCCAAAGGGCGTATGGCCGAGATCATGGGCCAGAGAAATCGCCTCGGTCAAATCCTCGTTCAGCTGCAGGGCGCGGGCAATGGTGCGGGCAATCTGAGAGACCTCCAGCGTATGCGTCAAACGCGTCCGGTAATGGTCGCCTTCCGGAGACAAAAACACCTGCGTTTTGTGCTTGAGCCGGCGGAACGATTTGCAATGCAGCACCCGATCGCGATCCCTCTGAAACGCGGTACGGTAATTGCAGGGGAGCTCCTCCCTGTCCCGCCCCTTGGAACGGGACGCCAAGGCGGCATAGGGAGACAATATCTGTTCCTCGATTTGTTCGTAGCGTTCCCGAGCCTGCATAGGGCACCTCCTTGCACGACAGTGTGTCATAACGGCGCTTCTATACATGTTATACGGCAAATCGGACGTTCATTCCTGCTTGTCCGCAGAATTCTTTTATCTCTTACCGGTTTTGTCCCGTTTTTTTCGACTCAAATGAAAAATATCGCCGTTCTTCGACAGCAAGCGACAACGCGCCCGCGCTTTTCTCCGTCAGAGCCGCCTGCAAAGGTTCGGTTTGCTCCAACGGCAGATGAAAGGCCAATTCCACCGTATCGGTAAAAATCGTATCGTCCAGCACGCCCCCCTGTTCCGCGATGAGCGGCGCGACCCAGCCATATTGGCCATAGCTACAGCTGAGGCGCACGATATCGCAAAGACGCATAACCTGCAAACCGCCGGCGGCAACCGCCAGCGAGGCACCGTGAGAATAGGCGCGCACCAGCCCGCCGCCGCCCAGCAGAATACCGCCGAAATATCGGGTGACAACCACGACGCAGTCGGATAGCGCTTCCTTAAGCAACACATCCAGAACCGGCATGCCGGCGGTTCCCTGCGGCTCTCCGTCGTCGGAATACCGGCGGATGCCCCCTTGCCGCAAGACATAGGCATAGACATGATGCGTGGCATCCCAATGCGCCTTTTTTCTTTTGGCTACGAATGCCAGAGCGTCTTCTTCCGTCTGAACGGGACATATAGCGCCAATGAAGCGGGAACGGCGTTCCACGAAGGCGTCCTCCGCCTCTCTGGCAGCTGTTTGATAACCGGCGTCCATAGCACTCCCTCCTTGTCCGCATCGCATGATAAAAACGGCGCCGGTAAAGCGGCGCGTCATTAGCGGAGAATCCAAGCTGAGGTTCGCCGCTTTGCAAGAAATGGCTCAGCGGAACAGGTTCCGCTGAGCCATTTCTTCTAAATAGGTGCGCACCTAAATCCGGCGCCGTTTTGTGTCCGCTGCTTATTTCTCGTTCTTCAAACCGAAACGCCGGTTGAACCGATCCACACGGCCGCCAGCGTCCACCAGCTTCTGTTTGCCGGTGAAAAACGGATGGCATTTGGAGCAAATTTCCACGCGGATATTCTCTTTAGTGGAACCCGTCGCAATAACCTCGCCGCACGCACACGTGATCGTGGTCTGGTTATACTTGGGATGGATACCCTCTTTCATTCCTGTCACCTCTTTCAGAAAACCAATGCAATAACATTAAAACTATAGCATATCTCGTCCAAAAATGCAAGTTGTTTTTTATAAAAAATTTGATTTACAAATTCACTCGATTATTATGCTGCAGAGGCAGCCCCTCTTTATAAATATGGGAGGTGTCGGAAAGGCACAGGCACTGAGGAGCGGTCACCCCGTTCGGATAATTCCGAAATTCCAGAATGGTAATACTGGAATGGGTAATATCAAAGCCCGACCAAAACAGCATGGGCGGCACCTGCAGCAGATGGGACAGCCAGGTGGTTCCGAACCCCTGGTGACAGAAAACCGCTACCCGCTCCTCACTGGGATTCACCATGCGATATACACGCCCTTCGCGGCGATAGCCCAGCTTCTCCAGAAACCTATCGGATTCCCGGACAATGCGGGCGTATCCCTCCCGGGCATTCGTCCCCCGAAAGCAGGGGGAATCGTACCAGTCCTCACGGATGGGATTGTCCTGCATCATTACCGTATTCTGTACATGAAAAGCCCACGTCCTTCTTCCCTGCTCATTCGTCACCGACAGGTCTTGCCAAGCCGCGTTTTCGCTGGTCCATTCTTCAATTTGGCAATCCAAGCCCAGCAGCTCGCAGGTGGGATTCGCCGTCTGCTGCGCCCGAACCAAGGGAGAGGCGAAAATTTTATCCAGGCCATGAACAGCCAGACGCTTCGCAAGAGCCGCCGCCTGAAGATGTCCTTTTGGGGTCAGAGAGTCGGGAGCGTAAATTGGGTCGCCATGTCGGATAATATACAGCAGCACATCCGTCTCTCCTTTCAGAAAAAATCAACCGAAGGGGCAACTGTCCAGAACAACAATTTGATATCCCGGGTAGGTCAGTGTCTCCACACGGTTATCCAACGCACCGTCCCCTGATGCCAATTGGCTGTATTCCCAATCGGTCAGCAGCAGAAAATAGGTCTGAGGTTCCGGCTGCGGCTTGAACCAAGTTGATTGACTTTGATAGGGGTTAGAGGCGATTTCCCCCGTTTCATCTATATCGATATTTCGAACCTTCACTTTGGAATCGCTCAAAACCGTGATCGCCTGGGCGTTCCAGAAGGTAGCATAGCCATAGGTCATGCCGTTAGCCTCCAGAAAGGAGGAAACGCCTTGCAGCCCCTCGTCCTTTTTATAATCGTGCGGCATGGAAAGAATGGTGGTCAGCACGATGAGACAGGCCAAGAAGGCCGGCGCCAAAGTCAGAAAACCAATCCGAGGTGCGCCAGACTCCATCACCAACCAGCGGCTGAACGCCACCAGGAGTAAGATGGAGGAGGCGACGATCGGGCTCAGCCTCCAGTTGGCGGCCGACAGACTGCCGAACACATACGCCATCATGATCAGCGCCGTGAGCGTCCAATGCGCGATCAGCAAAATTTTCATATACCGCTGGGTATACCGCCGATAGCACAGCGTCGTCGCCACTGGAACCAACAGCAGAAGGATGGCAAACCCAATGCGCACCAGATTCCGAATACCGTCGAAATCGGTGAGCGGCTCTCCCCCGGCCACATCGACGCCCAGCAGCGTCAGCCAATGCGGCAGAAACCCCCGCAGATTATCCATCCATTTATCCGGCCCGCTGAAGGTGGAATACGCGTCAAAATACCCTTGTGTCAATCCGCTTTTCAGCAAACCGCCTACCAGGCAGCCGGCACAGGCTGCCAACAGCAGCGCCCCGGCATAACCAGCTGTGAAACGGTTCTGCCGCGAGCACCAAGAGGATTTGGTGTCAAAAAAGCGCTCCCCCAAGATTCCCACCAACAACGGGAAAGCAAAAATGGTCAACGCCTGCAAACCGTTTGTCGAACAGAGGAACATCCATAGCAGGCTGAAAGCCGCCGGGATCAACGCCTGCCGGGTAAACAGCCCCCCCGGCGCTTCCATAGCGTTTAGGGTGGAAAACGCCAGTGCCAGTCCCACCAGGAGAAACAGGATACCGAGACTGTAATAAATGATATGCCCCCAAAATATTTCCCGCAGCTTTTCACTTGAGGACAACAGCAGCAACAACGCGGTCACCATTATCGCGGTCCAGCTCATGGACCACTTCATGGAGCGGCAAAAACACACGGCCGCCGTCACAAACAGCGCTAGAAACAGCAGCATCCCGATGGCGTGGGTGGTTGTCGACACACCAAATAGACCGATAAAGGGCTGCATCAGCAATTGACCGCCAAACGGAAGCAAGCAGGCATATGTAAAATCCGCATTAAAAAGACCGCCGGCGTCATAACCAGCCTGCGCCCAAAGGATGGTGTCGGTGCAGTCGGAGTGAAAATATCCCCAGGCCGGGAACAGAATAAAATAGCCGATGAGCGAGACGCCCAACAAGATGATCAGACAGGCCAACAAATTGGGCAGAGTCAGCAGACGCTTACCCGTTTCACTTCTCTTCATGATAGGCTTTCTCCGTATTGACATTCCAAAGGTTCTGCCGCGAGCTATCGCCCGTCAAGATACAGCGCACCGCTTCAAAGGAGGTTGCCATGGAATGATCCATGTTGTTGTACCGATGCTGTCCATTCCGGCCCACGCAGTACAAGTTTTCGATGCCGTCCAGATAGTCGCGAAGCTCATCGATCTGTGCATAGGTATCAAAATAAGCGGGATAGGCTTTGAGGATGCGCTCCCGGTGGGAGTCAAGCACATCCTCGGCCTGGGTCAGAATCCCCATGGAAATCAGTTCTTTGATAGCGAAGGCTACACAGTCCTCTTCCGGCATACGCCAAAAATCGTCGCCCTCTTCACAGAAATACTCCAAGCCAATCCATACGGTATGCTCCGGATCCTTGACTAAATAAGGCGACCAGTTATTGAAGATTTGGATACGCCCCAGCTTTACGCCGGTATCTTGAACGTATATCCAGCAATCGGGAACAATGTTTCCCAAGGTGGGGATGGCGGTCTTGTTCTCCAAATTGAGTTTGTTAACCAAAAGGCCCACTGTAACAAAATCGCGGTAAGGCAGCCCGGAGGCAACGCGCTGAATCGTATCCGGTACGGCATCCCCCAAGCCTGCCACCAAATCTTTGATGGGCATGGACGAGATGACGAAGTCCCCTTCAATCTCCATCGGCTTTCCGTCATGCTCATAGACGACGCCGGAAATCCGGTTATCTTTCCTGGTAAGAGACGTTACCTGGCAGTTCTTCAGCAGGCGGCCGCCCTTGGCTTCAATCTCGGCCGCCACGGTTTCCCACAATTGTCCGGGGCCGAATTTGGGATAGATAAATTCCTCAATCAGCGAGGTCTCCACCTGTCTATTTTTGGATTTCGGAAGGATTTTCGAACACATGTCCTTGATGACCGCGGAAATCGACAGCCCCTTTACCCGCTGCGCGCCCCATTCGGCGGAAATATCCCGCGGATGCCGTCCCCACAGCTTTTCCGTGTATCCTTCGAAAAACATGCTGTACAGCACCCGGCCAAACCGGTTTATGTAAAAGTTCTCCAGGGAATCTTCCGGCAGCTTGCGAAACAAGGAATGCAGATAGCTGAAGCCAGCTTTGACTGTCTGCCGGAACCCCATATTCCGAAATGTCTGGGGTTTCATGCTGATAGGATAATCGAAAAAATGCTTTTGATAATAAATGCGGGATACCCGCTGCCGAATCAGCATGACCCGGTCTTCCTTCTCCGGGTCAGGGCCGGCATCGGCCAATGACTTTTTCCTGCCCAGGACTTTATCATCGATAGAAGGCGCTCCTTGAATGGGCATTATTTGCCGCCACCAATCCATGACCGTATCGTCCTTGGAAAAGAACCGATGACCGCCTATATCCATGCGATTTTCATGCCAGCGGATCGTTCTCGATATACCGCCGACATCATCGCCGCCTTCCAGAATAACGACCTCAAAGTCCCCCGACTGCCGCAGAAGCTCATAGGCGGCAGTCAGCCCCGCAGGACCAGCGCCAATAATAATTACTTTTTTCAATGCCGTCCCCACCTCTTTTATACTAACACCGCATATTGTATCTATTATACGCGATTGGAATACTTTTGTCAACGTCAATCCACGAAAACCCAAGCATAATTGGTAATAAAATGTCGCATATTGTATAGGTATCATTTGACAAAATCACTATTATGCCGCTTTATAAGGGATACTTGCACGCATGGGTTTCCCCAATTCTGGAGCCTTCTCATCCATTATACACGGGAACCTTCGGTATCTTACAAAAATTTTTTAAAAAACGAAAAAAAAGACTTGATTTTTTGAAAGACATTCATTATAATGGTCTAGCGTCAACGGAGAACGACCTTGCGTTGGCGGGTGATACCGATGGAGAGTTGGCTGAGTGGTCGAAGGCGCACGATTGGAAATCGTGTGTGCGTTAATAGCGCACCTAGGGTTCAAATCCCTAACTCTCCGCCAAAAGAGACCGACTAATTCGATGAATTAGTCGGTCTCTTTTTATTTTCTAGCTCCTGATTACTTGACTAGTTTTCATTATAGGCTCGCTCAATCAGTGGTTTTGCCTTTTCTAAGTCCCTATTGTTTTGCAAATGCAATTCCACCGGCCCACATCCCCAATGCCCAATATTTGTAACATCTCTTGAATAGCCGTCTTCAAAGGTTACCGAATTGACCTCTAAGGGAAGATTGATAATGAGTTTTTTCCTTTGTGCCACAACAGTCACAACATTTTTGATTTTCTTAAAAGCAGCATAGAGCTTCAAATGGGTTTCGCTGATATCATCGCCCAGACTTAGTATGTAATTCGATAAATCCTGATATAAGATTTTTATGGCTTTATCCGCACTTTCCATCTGCTCATCAAAGGTTTTATCCGATGACTTCGCTTTCAATGCAATGGGTTCATTTTCTGGAATTGCAGCGGCAACATTTTCATTGATCTGCTCGAACATCAATAGGTCTTCACCGAATTTTTTATACCGGATCAGGCTAATGTTACGGTTCATCTGTTTAATCGCCGATTCATCATACCTGGTAAAATCTCCCGCTATACAGATCACACGTGGCATAGTCCAGTCGATGACTTCGGCCGCTTTTAGTCCCAGCGTTTCAATAACAAGGACTTTAAAGCTATCTTTATGATCGAGCAGCCAATTTAAATAAAACAGTCCCTGATTAATTACGTTTTCTTTCATTGACCGTTTATACTCAAAAATGACAGGACAATGATTTTCATCAATCCCAATGCTATCCATTCTGCCCCCATCCGTTGTACGATACTCAGACGCAAGGAAAGTAACGCCAAAGAAAGTCATCATATTGTTTTCAATAACCGTCTGAAGCTCTTTTTCAAGTGTAACGGTTCCACTTTGATACTCCTTTACCGTTCCAGCTATGTTAAAAAGTTTAATATCAGCCATTACTTTCACTCCTTTGACCACAAGCCCTTGTCCTTCTGGATGAAAAAGGAAAATTCATGTAATATAAGGTAATTATATCATAAACAAGCGGGGATTCAACAGTGTTTTGGACGATTTCATTTTTTATATCCGCGTTAGAGACGTAAAATAAAATGATCGGAAATCGTTTGAAATTACCCTCGCGTCCCCGAAAAAGATTGGTAGCAAGCTGGAACGTTGCGAGCGCGTTTACAAGCGAACAGCAAAGGTGCAGCGTGACCTTTTTCGTAAAAGGAGACGTAGCGGAATGAGCGCGCCGGTGACTTTTGTAAAAAAGTCGCCGCAAGCGATATGTAGCTTGCGGCGACGTGTCAAGAGACTACGAAAAAGATATTTTTGCGTTTTTAGATGAGGGATTCGACCCCTTGTAATACAAGACAACCGAACAGAAGTAATCGAAACATATAGGTTCGGATCGCAATGGTGTTATCAATAATTATTCAATCATCAACTTATCAAAATTTTCGCAAACCCATTTGGTCATCTTCTTGTTCACTTGGAAAATATTTTTATATTTCTCCTGCTCAGAAAGCCATGCACAACAAATCAATTGATTGGATAAAATGACATAGGGAATCGCTTTTGTTTCGTTATCACTAAGTTTTGCCACACTATCATAACCGTAGATAATGTTTTTATAAATCTCAATCCATTTTGAAAGATTCTCCTGATTATTTTCATCAAAGCTCTCACTTAAAATCGCAGTCGTAGCGTAGCAGGGATCGAAAATTCGTATATTCCGTTCTGATAAATCAAAGTCGATAAATCCCCATGTGTCTTCTGCCATAATAATATTGCTTGGGTTGGGATCACGATGAATGATTTGTTTTGGCAGGGTGCTATATAATGTTCCAAATGATTCCATCGTATCCTTCCAAAAGCGTTCCGGGATATTGAGCATATCTTTTGCTTTTGGTAAAGCCCAATTTTTGACGTTATTTAAAATATTAACATCGTTGACTACTACATCCACTTTTGCAAGCGCGAGGCTGAGCTGTCCAATGATTTCACCTACAAATCTCGCTTTATCTTTATAGTTGCCTTCGTACATATTAAGAGCTTTTATACGTTCACCCTGCAAGCGCTTGGTCAGACTAAAATACAACTGACCATCCTCAACGATTTCTTCGCCAGCAACGGTTTTGATAGGAGCAGCGGCAGATAATCCAAAGTTTTCTAATGATTTTGAAATATCAACATATTTTTTTAGCGTGCCTAAATTGGCGAAAATTTTAATGACATAATGATCACCAACATAAAATGCGTGATCGTTTTTTTCTCCACTTTCATAAAAAATATCTGTGATAATTTCGTTTTCTAAATTCCAGTTTTTCAGAATTTCGCTTACTTTTTTATGTGTAACCATAATATGTTCCTCCTTGAAAAGATTAATTTTATAAGGTTTATTAAACTTATAATTTTTGAGAAATTGCTTGGGCGTACAACCAAACTCACGCTTAAATGCTTTATAAAATCCAGCATATGTATCGAAACCGTAAGACAAAGCGATATCTATCATTTTGTTTCCATGACTGATTTCATAGATTGCATGTAGTAGTTTCCTGCGTACAATATACTGCATGATAGGCATACCCACAGCTGTTTGAAAAAGTCGATAATAATAAAACAATGAAAAGTTTGCTTTATCGGCAAGTTCCTGTGCTGCAATTTCTGTTTTAAGATTTTCTTCTATATAATCAATGCTGTTTTGAATAATATCAAGATTTCTCATCACATGCCTCCTTTCTCAAATATTCCTTGTAGCTACACACATATAATAACATAAAAGCAGGAAAATACATTTCCTGCTTTGCGGTATTTTATAGTTTACTGATTATATAAATAGTATTTCTATAACTTTATCATATAAAACAAAAGCACAACACGAGAGTTCAACTCTACAATGTTGTGCTTTTCTTGTCTAAGCCACATGAAAAAGATATTTTGGGCTTTTCAGAGGTGGGAGTTAAAC
>ERZ506979.163-NODE-163-length-56228-cov-12.139498_pt1 | contig 56228 bp, 57 predicted proteins | sample MGYA00512887_ERZ506979 | MGnify/ENA metagenome assembly ERZ506979 | reverse complement strand
GTGCCGGATCAATCCGGATATTCCGGAACAGACCGTTCGCACGGTGGTGGACGAGTTGTGTCATACTCCCGTTTCAGGAGATTTAATGTTGACCAATTATCAGAACTATCAGAAGATCCGTAACGGTATCACTGTGGAATACAACAAGGACGGCAAGAAAACCTCTAATATCCTCCGTCTGTTGTCCTAAAACAATATCTCTAACTAAGGGAAACCGGGGCTGTTCACCCGGACGTTCTACGCCGCCTGCCGGGACGTGGTGCGTTTGGCGGATGTGCTGGGACACAGCAGCATCGAGACGACCCGCATCTACCTGCTGTCCACGGCAAAAGAAAGTGCCCGCCAGCTGGACAGGCTTGGCCTGCTCAGCATGTGGGCATAATTATTATTTCGTGCAACTTGTTGGAAACCGTGAAATGAAAATGCCTCACAGCAAAGGCTGCGAGGCGCAAATGGATATAACTGGAAAAGCCGATTCAAAACACAACGAATCGGCTCTGCACAATTGTGTGAAATGGTTGCGTTTGCTTGACGTTAGCCACTAAATGTGGTACACTACCACTGTGATTTTGACGAAACACTGGACATTTCTGACAGTAGCTCGTCAGATTAATAATTATGTCTTGAACGGAGCGACTATGGCACGGAGAAGAGCGAACAGCGCAAAGATAGACCCGGCACTTTTCCATCGCAGCGCGTCGTCCGTGACGCTGACGGAGGATGTGATCACGGCCTATGTGTCTATCCTGCGTGCAGAAGGCCGTACCGGGTCAAGCTTGCATCTCTGCGAGACAGTCCTGCGGCAATTCCTCGCTTTTTTTACCGGACGGTGTTCTTGCGAAGGACTCACTATCCGTCTGGCGTGAGCAGCTGCTGACCGAGGGGTTTGCCATCCGAACGGTGAATTGCAGAGTTTCCACTGTAAGCGCGCTGTTAGAGGCGATGGATTGCCGGGAGTTTCAGGTAGACCGCCAGCTTCGCCCTCCCCAGTTCGAAGCCCCGGAGCTGACGCGACAGGAGTATCTGCGGATGCTGCAAACCGCCAAGCTCTTGGAGGATCGGCGGGGCTATGTGCTGGCGAAGCTGTTTGCCACCACGGGATTGTCTGTGTCTGACCTGCCGCTAGTGACAGTGGAGGCCGCAGAGACCGGTTAGCTGGTGAAAGGACGGGAGATCGTCCGGTTTTCAGAGGGTCTGCAAACCGATTTGCTGGCGTACGCCAAGCAAAATGGGCGTCTGACCGGCACGATTTTCACACAGAAGAACGGCTCGCCACTGATGCGCACGCAGGTGGGAGTTTACATCCAAAAGCTGGGACAGGACGCACGGATACCCATCGAGAAAGCCAATGTCCGCGCACTGCGCCAGCTGCACAAGGCCGCCGTGACGGCTATAGAAGCCAACTTCGACCTCCTCGTTCAGCAGGCCTACGAACGCCAGCTGGAGGTGGAGGAGGTCAGCGTAGGATGGTAAATCAAATTAGTAAGGGATCTCACTATGACTTTAGCAAAAGATAAGCAGCATTTTGAGTTGAAGCGCGTGTTCGCGCTGTGTTTTGCCGTGTACGCGGTGCTCATCATCGCGTTTTACTTTCTGGCAGGCGACCAGCTGCATTTTCGCCGTTCCCGCGGCGAGGTGACCATGCCCGCCGCCGAGGCGGGGACGATAGAGCTGGTGCAGGGGACGTATGTGCAGCAGACGTTCACCGCAAAGATCCAGCGATTGGAGAGCGTATCCGTCCAATGGGGCACATACTACCGCGCCAACGCCGGCACGGCGACTATGGCGCTGTACTGCGGCGAGGAGCTATTGGGACAGCAGTCCTACGATGCGGCATCCATCACCGAAGGCGGCGTGACCACGCTGGCCTTCGACACGCCGATAGAGGGTCTGGCGGGTGTGCCGCTGACGCTGCGCCTATGGGCGGATTCCGCTCCCGGCAGCGCCGTTTCACCTATGATGAGCACCTCCGCGCCCCAGGAGGAGGGGTTTGTCCTCGATCTGAACGGTGCTGCCGCCGATGGGATGCTCTGCTTCTCCGCCGGCGGCGAGGATTATATTTGGACAGGCCTTCACTACTGGGAATTTGCCGCGGCATTCGGCGCGGTACTGGCCGCGTATCTGCTGTGGTCTTACCGACGCTGGCAAAGGGGCAAACCCAGTGCGCTGGTGAAGGCCATCACCGCCATGCAGAAGTATCGCTTCCTCATCAAGCAATTGGTGGACCGGGATTTCAAGGCCAAGTACAAGCGCTCGGTGCTGGGGGTGTTCTGGAGCTTTCTGAACCCGCTGCTGAACATGGCGGTGCAGTATGTGGTGTTCTCCAATCTGTTCAAGTTCGATATTCCCAATTTCCCGGTGTATCTGCTGTGCGGCAATGTGATCTTCAGCTATTTCTCCGAGTCCTGCGGCATGGCGCTGACGTCCATCGTGGGCAACGCCAGCCTTATCACCAAGGTCTATGTGCCCAAGTATATCTATCCGCTGACGAGGATCCTGTCCTCCCTCATCAACCTGCTGATCTCCATGATTCCGCTGATCGCGGTGGCGCTGATCTCCGGCCTGCTGCCCACGCCGGCCTATATCTTGGCACTGTATGTGTTCGTGTGTCTGGCGCTGTTCTGTTTGGGGATGGGATTGCTGTTATCGGCAGCCATGGTATTCTTCCGGGACATCCAGTTCCTGTGGGGGGTACTGACTACCATCTGGATGTACCTGACCCCAATTTTCTATCCGGTGTCCATTCTGCCGGAGGGCATCAAGGGCATCGTGGAAGCTAACCCGCTGTACTACTATGTGACCTTCGTGCGGACGTGCATCATGGATGGGGTTTCGCCTGAACCCGCCATGTATGTTCAGTGTCTGCTGTACGCCATTGCGGCACTGGTCACCGGCGCGTGGGTATTCAAAAAGAATCAGGACAAGTTTGTGCTGTATTTGTGAGGTGGACTATGGACAACAACGAAATCACCATTTCCGCCCGGGATGTGGCCATGCGGTTCCGCCTGACGGATGACCGCATCATGTCGCTGAAGGAGTTCGTCACACGGAAGATGCGGGGAAAGATCAAGACCAACGAGTTCTGGGCGCTGAAGGGTGTCAGCTTCGACGTGCACAAGGGCGAGGTGCTGGGCATTATCGGACGCAACGGCTCGGGAAAGAGCACGCTGCTCAAGTGTATCTCCGGCATCCTGAAACCCACCCGGGGCAGCGTAACCTGCCGGGGGAACATCGTGCCCATGCTGGAACTGGGCTCCGGCTTTGACCCCGACCTGACCGGACAGGAAAACATCTTTCTCAACGGCGCCATTCTTGGCTATACGGAGGAGTTCCTGAAGGAGAGGTTCGAGGAGATCCACGCGTTCTCGGAATTGGGAGAGTTCATCAACGTGCCTATCCGCAACTACTCCAGCGGCATGATGGCCCGGCTGGCATTCTCGGTGGCCACGGTGGTGAACCCGCAGATCCTCATTGTGGATGAGATACTGTCCGTGGGCGACGAATCCTTTCAGGCCAAGAGCCGTGCGCGGATGATGGAGCTGATGAGCGGCGGCACTACGGTGCTGTTCGTAAGCCACAGCCTCAGCCAGATCCGGGAGATGTGCGACCATGTCCTGTGGCTGGACAGCGGAGAAGTGAAAATGTACGGCGAAACACAAGAGGTGTGCGATGCGTATGCCGGATAAAAATCCTTTGGTTTCTGTGATTATGGGAGTGCATGGGATACGGCTGCCGGTACATGTGTTGGAAAGCGCTATTCAATCTGTCCTAAACCAAACGTTTTCGGATTTTGAGTTTCTTATTTGCGAGGAAGGATCTTCTCTCGAAATACGGAAAATGCTTGAGAATTATGCAGAAAATGATCCCCGCATCCAACTGGTGGATGGATGCGGCGCCTTTCTGTTGGCGCAAAAACTCAATCGCTGCACGGAGGCGGCCCGAGGCCGCTTGATCGCGCGGCAAGATGCAGATGATTTTTCTGCATCGAACCGTTTTCAACGGCAGGTGGATTACTTAATGGAGCACCCGGAGTGTGCTTTCGTGGGATGCAACGTAAACTATCGTCAAAACGGTAAAGATGCTGGGATCTCTCACCTCCCAACCACACCACAGGCCAAAGATTTCCTTTTTGTACAGCCATTTGTTCACCCTACACTGATATTCAGAAAAGAGGTACTGACGAAGGTAGGGGGCTACTGCGAAGATGCGCGCTGCGACGGATGTGAGGACTACGACCTGCTATTGCGCATATACATTGCGGGCCTGCATGGCGACAACCTGCCAGATCGGTGCTTTAGTTACACTTTACCGGATCGAGGCGTGCGTAAACGTACTTGGGTGATGCGTTGGAATGAGGTTGTCACCCGAATGCGGCTGTTCAAGCAATTGGGCTGGTTGCCTTGGGCGCTCCCTTATGTGGTGAAACCGGTAGCAGTAGGATTAATTCCTACAACGTGGTTGGACCATATCAAGCAGTACCAGAGGGAACGATGAGATGAGTGAAATAAAGATATTTGTGTCCAACCGGATCGACACGGACAGTGAAGCGGTGGAGAATCCGCTGCTGATCCCGATCCGCTGCGGTGCGGCAGCAGATACACGAACCGCACAAGCTGTACAAGGAGATGATACAGGTGAGAACATCTCGAGGCGCAGAGAAAGCTTTTGCGAATTGACCGTACAGTATTGGGCATGGAAAAATGTACACAGTGACTATTATGGGCTTTGTCACTATCGGAGGTATCTGTCTTTTTCGGACAAGTGGCGGTCAATGGACGCCTACCATGTGGTGTATGAGCCGATGCTGCTGCCATCGTGCAAGAAGAAATATGGGCTGCTTGATGAAGCGGCCATGCGTCAGATCATAGAACAGTATGACGCGATCGTGCCAGTCTGTGCCGATGTGAGGGAAATGCCCAGTCCGCAAGGCTTCCAAGAAACCGTAGGAAATTGGTGGGCCGCACAGGATGGCGTTTTTCTGGAGAAAAAGGTAATCATCACTATGCTGGAATTAATTGATAAGCTGGCACCGGCGTATAGTGCGGCAGCACGGGAATACCTGAATGGTTCGGCTTTTCGGGGCAACAACTGCTATGTGATGCGGAAAGAGTTATTTCAGCGGTTATGCGAGTTTGAGTTCCCGATCCTTTTTGAACTGGAACGCATTGTGGATATGAGGGACTATACGGAGAATATGCGGCGGACTCCCGGCTATGTGGGTGAAATCCTGTTTGGGATTTTTACATACCAAATTTCAACACACGAGAATTGGCGTGTAAACCAACGGCAGTTGGTATTCTTCCGGAATGCTCAAAGGTTGAGGCAGCGATCATTATTCCCGTGCGCTGTGAAAGCGAGTGCGGAGAAGGCCGCACGGGCAGTGGTGGATAGAGTCCTGCCAAAAGGGAGCGGTTACCGCAACTGTCTAAAAGACGCACTACATCGGTGGAAATTGCTACAATGACACGGGCGAAACCGAAGCTCAAGACACAGGAGGAACGACATCTGTGACGAAAAGCGTTCAGCGAGTTTTGATGACTGACAGGCAAACAAGCGTGCGGTCACTGCACTATCTTAGGGCTATCGCAATGATTCTCGTTACCTATGATCATGTTTACCCGGGTGTGTATGTGGAACGAGGTCTTGATATTCCAATAACTTTCGTGGAGAGGTACATTCTTTGGCCTCTATCCATTGTTCAGCACTTTGGCTTCTTTGGTGTTGTCATTTTCTTTCTTATCAGCGGTTATGTATTGTTGCTCTCAGAAGTGCAGCGGCCTGTAAGCGGTTATGCTTTCGCCGTAAAGAGATTCTTTCGCTTATTGCCTCCAATTCTGTTGAGCCTAGTCGTATATCACTTGCTACGGGCTGGAGTCAAATTGGTATGCGAGAGCAATATACCAATGTATTTCGAGGGAAATGGCGCACTGTGGACGGTGAAAGTCGAGGTTTTGCTTTATGCGCTATTTGTGTGCTGCCTGCCACTGATAAAACGTCGTGTGCTTTTAGGCGTACTGGCAATGCTGGGTGCTAACTGGCTGATTTGTCAGATTGGGCTTTTGATACCAGCATTGTTTACGTTGGGTCAAACGTTATCGTATGGCTTCTATATTATTCTTGGGGGATTAGTCTTTTGCATTCATACTGGCGGTCAATTGCCGGGATGGCCAGACCAACGAGGACGGCCGTTGCTTCTAGTATTGATGGCGGTACTGCTGTGGTACTGCATTGTGCGCTATAACATCATGGCCTACAATCCGGAGACTTATAATACAGGCAACTCATTTGGAGTTTCCGCAATGTATGCAATTTTGTTTTTCTTGGTGTTTTTGGCGGCAGAAAAACGATTGCCATATAGCCAGTTTATTAATACTGCATCTCGATACAGCTATGGTATTTATCTCAATCAATTACCGTTCCGGGCGTTACTGCTGCCAGTGGCAGCGGAACTTCCGGGGGGGGTGATTGCGATCCTTATCGTTGCAGCGTCCATTGTTGTGACGGCACTATATGAAAATAAACTGGCGGCCCCGTGTAAAAAGATGCAGGAAATCATGCTTTCGTGGAGGTTGATGAAGTGAGTTCTTTAAAGATATTGGTGTGCTGCCACAAAGCGACGCCTCGCATTCAGGACGATGATGTATTTGCGCCGATTCTGCTCGGCTCACAATTTGCCTCTGACAAGTTAAAAGAGGAGTTTCGGGACGACTATTGGGATTGTAAAGGAAAGAACATCGGAAGGCTGCACCCATACTGTGCGGAGCTGACGGCCATCTACTGGGCGTGGAAGCACTATGCGGAGTTGGGCGATCCAGACTATATCGGTCTGTTTCATTACCGGCGGTTTCTTAACTTTGGAGAGTCGATTCCTGAAATCGACTTATGGAAGTGCGCCTTTTTTGATTTTTCACTTCGTACCCGCCGCCGGTTTGGGTGGGATGAACAAATTATACTGAAATATTGCCAAGGTAGCGATATAGTACTTCCTTGCCGCGAGAAAATCCTTGACCCTTACGACTGGAAAACACCAACTACGCTGGAGACCCACTATAAGCACTCCCATTATCCTGAGGACTTTGATATAACACGCGACTATATCAAAACAAATATTCCCGAGTACGCGCAGGCAGCGATGGAGACAGCACAGTCCATGCAGGGCTACTTCTGCAATATGTTTATTATGACGCGGGAGATGTTCTTCGATTACGCGCAATGGTTGTTTGATATAATTCTGCCTCTCGTAAAACTATTACCCGTAACAGACAAAAAGTATGATGACCCAGTTCAGTGCCGTGTGTTGGGCTTTTTAGGCGAACGGCTTTTCAATGTTTGGATAAACAAACAACGGACAGATGGCATAAAGATCCGAGAAACTCAAAGGCTTACAGGTTACCTAGGCGAAATGGATCGACTGCATTATATCCGGCAGTATGGATTTTTGGACTACCGCAGAGCCAGAAGAGAGGCTCGAAGGACGGATTGTGCGCATAGAACCACGGAGGATATGGATGATGAAGCATCTCATCCCATAGAAGAGTATAATGATTGCCCGGCTGTTTCCATAGTGTTGCCAGTTTACCATGTCAAGCAATACCTGCGTTCCTGTATGGATAGCCTTGTAAACCAAACACTGCATAATATAGAGATTATCTGTGTGAATAACGGGGATGACGATGGCTGTGCTGATATCTTGCTGGAATACTCCCAGTGCGATTCACGGGTGCGGGTTATCACGTTGGCAGAAAACATTGGAATGCCTCAGGCACGCAATGTTGGTATGGATGCAGCAGGAGGCAAATATCTGGCGTTTGTAGACAGCGATGATATCTGTGATGTCACCATGTTTGAAAAGCTCTACCGCAAGGCAGAGGAGCTGACCGCGGATATCGTAACGTGCGGCGTATGGGGTTTTACAGATGATGATCTTACCCACCGCTATTTACATCGCCCTTTGACATGGTATGATCGCAGTAACGAGGCACTGCCACTGAAAGAACGGTCAGAACAGCTGCTGGAGCCTGCAGGATGGTGTAAGCTGTTTCGCACATCGTATATCCGTGGGCTGGCGGGTTTTCGCTTTCGTGCCAATGTACTTGCTTGGGAAGACGTGCCGGCCATGACGAAGGCGTTCCTGCGAACGGACCGTATCGCTACTGTGCAAGAAGCGCTGTATTTTTACCGCCAACGCACTAGTGGCAATCTTTCCAACAATATGACACAGCGTCACATTGAAGAATTCATCAGTGGAGCCCTAATGCAGCAGGACATTTTGGAAGAGAACAGCACAGCAGATGAGAAAATTTTGGCACGCGTGGAAGAGTTTAAATTCCTGTACGCGGAATGGATGCTTACCCGGTTGCCCAAGAGGGACTGGCCGTATTATTTTACCCATGTGCCGGCGCTGTTTGGGGAAGAGAGTGCACGACTCTTGGAACCGGTGTTTGCGCTATATCCCGGACGCAGAAGGTTTTATCAGATGCTGATGTGCCGTTCGGCACTATTGTATACGGTACTGCGCGCTATATGGCTTGGCAAAAAGGTTGGAAAGAAGGCCTTAAAGAAACTCTTTGGAGTAAGGAGAGAGGATATATATTGGACGTTCCGCATCGGCCCGTGGCGAGTTCGTCTTTTCCGCAGGAGTTATTACGCGGACACGCGAACATGGTTCAGCCAGCAGATGGCAGAAGCCGATAAGAACGTGGAATGGTACTGCCGTCAGGCGGATGAAATTTTGCTGAGAAGTGAAGAGATAGAAGATCAGCGAGATGCGGTTCAGAGCGAATTGATGCAAGTGCAGGCTGATAATCAGCAGATATCGCAAGACTTTGAACAAACTCAGGCTGAGCTGCAAAAGGCGCATACGCAACTTGCTACATTCATGCAGCAGCAAAAGCAGGATCAAGAATACATAGCGGCGTTAAAACAAAAATATACAAGTCAAATGAAAACTATAGCGGAAAAGGATGCTACGCTTGGACGCTATATGGTGCTTTTGCGAGAAAGCAAGGCAGATATTAAATCTGCGCCCAAAGTATCTGTCATTATCCCCGTTTATAAGCGAGAGCAGTATTTATCTCAATGCTTTGACAGTGTACTTACTCAGACAATGCAAGACATTGAGATTATCATTGTAGACAAGGGCGAACAGGATGAAGCTAGGGATATAATTGATCACTATGTTACACGGGACCAGCGAATCAGGGCACCCCATATTCCTAATAATGGTTACGGTGCGTCTTGCAATATTGGGCTGGCATTAGCGCGCAGTCCCTATGTGTTGATTGTGGAATCAGACGACTATATTCTTCCGGATATGTGCGAGTCGCTTTATTCCGCCGCGGAGAAGTATCGAGCGGATATTGTCAAAACGCCCTATATAGCTTTTATGGAAGGCGGGGTATTGGACGATTGTCCTTATCGCCAGAAGATGGCAATGCTGCTTCCTAAAAACCGATGTTTCTCTGCTAAGGAATACGGTGAAATTTTGGAAATCCACGCTTCAGTATGGAGTTGTCTATACCGTCGGTCCTATCTGGAAGAACGAAATATTCAGTTTGTGGAGGCAGACGGCGCTGGCTATGTGGATGTCGGATTTCGCATTGATACACTGACACAAACTGATCGAATTGTGTGGATAGATACGCCATACTACTACTACCGAGTGGACAGCGCAGGGTCATCTACTAATGTTTGGGAATTGCCGGTAATGATCCAACGATGGAGGGAGGCTCACGAAAAGCTGCTGACACGACAGGCAGATTATGATCAGTATTATGGTCGGCACCTAATCGTTGACGAGTATCTAAACACAGTCTATCGGGGAGGTTTACAGGGGGCTAACACAGAAGAACGATTGGCGATTGCAGAAAATCTCCAGTTTGTAAAAGACTGTGTTATAGCTGAGAGTGACTTGACGGATATGCAGAAGCAGGAACTTATGGAGTGGAAACACAACCACAGCAAAATGGGAAATCAAGAAAGGAGTCAGGTATGAAAGTCGTACTTTTAGCTGGTGGATTCGGCACACGTATCAGTGAGGAATCTCAATACCGTCCAAAGCCGATGGTGGAGATCGGCGGCATGCCTATTTTGTGGCATATTATGAAGGAATATGCCAGCTACGGTTTTAACGAGTTCATTGTGTGTGCGGGGTACAAGCAGCACATGATCAAGGAGTGGTTCGCGGATTACTTCCTGCACACCAGTGATATTACTTTTGACTTTACCCGCGGCCAGAACGAAATGACCGTACATAATAACCGGGCCGAACCGTGGAAGGTCACGGTGGTGGACACCGGCCTGAACACCATGACCGGTGGGCGCATCAAGCGCATACAACCTTATGTGGGCAACGAGCCCTTCATGATGACCTACGGTGACGGCGTGTGCGATGTAAACATCGCGGAGTTGCTGAAATTTCACCGTGCACACGGCAAACTGGCCACGCTGACAGCGGTGATCCAACAGCAGCAGAAGGGCGTGTTGGACATCGGCGGCGATAACGCTGTTCGATCCTTCCGCGAAAAGAACGCAGCAGACGGCGCGCTCATCAATGCCGGCTACATGGTGCTGGAGCCGCAGGTTTTTGATCTGCTGGACGGTGATACCTGTGTATTCGAGCGTACACCGCTTCAGACGCTGGCGGAGCAGGGGCAGCTGATGTCGTATACCCACCGTGGCTTCTGGCAGTGTATGGATGATAAGCGGGAGATGGCCATGCTGGAAAAGCTATGGGAAAGCGGACAGGCCCCGTGGAAAGTGTGGGCTGACTGATGGACTACATGAATTTGGATTTCTACCGAGGCAAACGTGTATTTGTCACGGGGCATACCGGGTTTAAGGGCAGTTGGCTGTGCAAGATCCTGACTATGGCCGGGGCTGTTGTCACAGGATACTCGCTGCCCGCGCCCACAGAGCCAAGCCTGTTTGACATCTCCGGTGTGGCGAAGGATATGACCTCGGTCATCGGCGATGTGCGCGACTTTGCTGCGCTGAAGGCGGCATTCGATACAGCACAGCCGGAGATCGTGCTGCATCTGGCGGCGCAGCCCATTGTTCGCGAGAGCTATAAAAACCCGGCGTATACTTACGAAGCTAATGTGATGGGCACGGTAAACATTTTGGAATGTGTCCGGCAGTGCACCTGCGTCCGCAGCTTTCTGAATGTCACCACGGACAAGGTGTACCACAACAACGAGTGGGTGTGGGGGTATCGCGAAGATGAGCCGCTGGACGGCTTCGACCCGTATTCCAACAGCAAGTCCTGCTCGGAGTTGGTGACTCATAGCTATGTCAACAGCTTCTTCGTCAATAGCGGTGTGGCTGTGTCCACCGCCCGCGCCGGAAACGTGATCGGCGGCGGCGATTTTGCTGCTGACCGCATTGTGCCGGACTGTGTGCGCGCCGTGCAGGCGGGCACACCCATCGGTGTGCGTAACCCGCATTCTACGCGCCCCTATCAGCACGTGCTTGAGCCGCTGTTCGCGTATCTTATGATCGCCCAGAGGCAGTATGAGAACAGGCAGCTTGCCGGTTGGTACAACGTAGGGCCTGATGAATGCGACTGCGTGACTACCGGGGAGTTGGTGGAGCTATTCAAGAAAAAGTGGGGCGCGGGCTTTAACTGGATCAACCAGGCGGAGGCCAACGCACCGCATGAAGCGAATTTCCTGAAGCTAGACTGCTCCAAGCTGAAGACCACCTTCGGCTGGCAGCCTCGCTGGCACATTGATGAGGCCATCGCCAAGACCTGCCAGTGGACGCGGGTTTGGCTGGCCGGCGGCGATGTAGCCGGCGAGATGGAACGGGAGATTAAGGAGTATTTAACTCATGACGCGTAGTGTGGTGATAACTGGCGCAGATGGTTTTATTGGTCGCCACCTTGTAAATCGTTTTGCATCCGAGGGGTTTTCGGTCTATGCGGTTACCATTAAGAGCAGCCCGCTGGTGAAAACAATTGAAGGCATAGATAATGTTCGTATTTTCCAAGTAGACCTCTTGGCATGGAGCGAGTTTTGCCAGCAACTTCCACAGGAACCAGATGCATTTATTCATTTGGCTTGGGGGGGTGTCTCTCCAGAGCAACGTGACAATATTTCTCTACAAAATGATAATATTGTGCTTGCGCTGGAAGCGGTTCGACTAGCGGCGGCACTGCACGCGAAAAGGTTTATCCTCCCAGGTTCAACTATGGAGTATGCATACAGTGACCAGTTAATCAACGCCCATGCTTGTCCTTCACCGCAGAATGCTTATGGCGCAGCAAAAATTGCCGCGCGGTATTTGTGTGGAACTTTGTGCGAAGAATTACATATTTCGTTTGTATATGCAGTTATTTCCAGTATTTATGCTGCGGATCGGCGCGATAACAATGTGATCTATTATACGATCCGTACATTGTTGGAAGGGCAAAAGCCCAGTTTGACACGGTTGGAACAAAAGTGGGATTATGTCCATATCGATGATGTTGCACAAGCGTTTCTGATGATTGCACAGAAGGGGAAGGCGGGGGCATTTTATGCAATCGGGCATGGAGACAATTGCCCCTTATCTGAGTACATTCTAACGATTCGCGATTTGATAAATCCTAATTTGCCGCTTGGTATCGGAGAAATTCCTTATAAAGATGCAAGGCTTCCGTCTTCGTGTGTGGACTTGAAGCCACTTTATGACGATACAGGATATATTCCTTCAATTCCTTTTAGGCAGGGGATTATCGGTGTAATCGACAGTATTAGGGAAGAACTGAGGAAATAAATAATATGGATTATTTGGTAGTTGGCGCGGGGCTGTGCGGCGGCGTTATTGCCCGCGAATTGGCAGAGCGCGGAAAGAAAGTGACCCTGTGGGAGCGGCGTGAGCATATTGGCGGAAACATGTACGACTATGTGGACGAACACGGCTTCCTCGTTCAAAAATATGGCCCCCACACATTTCACACTAATGAAAAAAAGCTGTATGACTATATGTGCCGCTTTGAGCAGTGGCAGGACTACAAGCTGACCTGCGGTGCGGTTTGGGGCGGGAAGTACACGCCAACGCCCTTCAATTTCACTACCATCGACACCTTCTATCCAGCGGAAAAGGCGGAATTGCTGAAAGAAAAGCTCAAAAAAGCCTTTTCCGGCCGGGATACCGCCACGGTGGTGGAGGTTCTGGCGCACCCCGACGAGGACATTCGGGGCTACGCGGAGTTCTTGTTCCAGAATGACTACGCGCCCTACACCGCAAAGCAGTGGGGAGTGTCTCCCAGCAAGATCGACCCCAGTGTGCTGAAGCGTGTGCCGCTGCGTTTTTCCTATGATGAGGGTTACTTTGGAGATGATTATCAGGTCATGCCGCGCCATTCCTTTACACATTTTTTTGAAAACCTGCTGCACCATCCCGACATCACTGTACAGCTCGGTATAGACGCACTGGAGCGACTGCGGATCCGTGATGGCAAGCTGATGCTGGACGGAGAGGTATGCCGCATCCCGGTTGTCTATACCGGGGCACTGGATGAACTGTTTGACCGTGAATATGGGAGGCTGCCCTACCGCTCTTTGCGATTTGAGTGGCGGTATACGGATAAAAGCAGTGTGCAGGAGGCTCCCGTTGTTGCCTATCCGCAGGAACCCGGATTCACTAGGATCACTGAGTATAAAAAGCTCCCGCCACAAGAGGGGGGAGGAAGCAGCTACGCGTTGGAATACCCGCTGCCATACGGCGGTACGGATTCGGCTGAGCCATACTATCCCGTACTGACAGCGGAGAGCCAGAAGCAGTATGCACAGTATCGTGATGCGGCAGAAAAGATTCCGAATTTAATCCTCTGTGGCCGCCTGGCTGATTTCAGGTATTACAACATGGATCAGGCTGTTGAAAGAGCCCTGCATGTTGCAACGATGAACTTGTAGTGTTATAGAACTTTATAAAAAAGCAGCGCTGGTATTTGGCATCCGGGAACACCTCACCCACGGCCTCCAGCATCCCCACGCACTTGTCGCCGACGATGAGCTTCACGCCATCCAAGCCGCGTCCGCGCAGCCACAGAAAGAAGCTGACCCAACTGGCTTTGTCCTCCTTCATGCCATCGGCGGCTCCTAAAACCTCGCGAAAGCCATCCTCGTTCACGGCAATTGCCACCAGAATTGCCACATTTTCGTACTCTCCGCCCCAGTTGCGGCGCAGGTAGATACCGTCCACATAGACATACGGATACCTCCCACCCTGTAACGGGCGGTTGCGCCAGTCCTCGATGTGAATGTAGGCTTTCTTGTTCAGCTCGCTGATGGTAGCGGGCGAGACCTTACTGCCCCACAGTGCCTCGGTGATGTCCTCCACGCGGCGCACGGAGACGCCCGCCAGATACATCTCGATGGGGGCCTCCTCCACGCTGCTCTCCCGGCGGCGATACCGCTCGATGATGGCCGTCTCGAAGGACACGCCCTTGAGCCGGGGCATATGGAGCGTGACGTCGCCAGAGGTCGTGGCAAGGTTCCTGTCGTAGTGACCGCTGCGGTAGCCCTGACGGGCCTCGCTGCGCTCATAGCGAGCCGCCTGCGTCAGCGGCTCCGCCTCCTTTTCCAGCAGCTCGTTCAGGGTTTCCTCCACGCTGCCGCGGACCAATTCCTTGATTTGGCCCTTGATTACTTCCTCGTTTAGCTGTACAATTTTCTCGGACATAGTTTGCTGTCTCCTTTCAGAATGGTGTGTGGTAACTTCATTCTACCAGAGCCTGCAAGCTATGTCTTCTTTTATGCTTTTTTCAATTTGCGCAACTTATTGTACATTATCCGGTTTCGCTCAGGCCCGGCGCATTTCGCAGGATCCAAAGCAGATAACGGTACGGATCAAGGCCGTTCTCCTTCGCCGTTTCAATCAGACTGTAGATCACGGCGCTGGCCTGTGCGCCACCGGGTGTATTGGCAAACAGCCAGTTCTTCCTGCCCATCACAAAGGGCTTAATGCTGCGCTCGGCACGATTGTTGCTCAGCTCCAGACGGCCATTCTCCAGATACCTTGTCAGGTGCGCCCGCTGCTCGAAGGCACTTCCGGCGATATGCACACGCCGCTCTGCAAAATCACCTCGACCGGCGAAATTGAGCAGCGGTTCCGCGTAAATTGAGCAATGGGACCGCCCGGATTGAGCAGTCCCGCCGCTCAGGTTGAATATGGACAGCACAAAACTGTCAAGGTACCATAAATACGGTCAGAGTCAGAAGACCGAATGATCCAATTTGTCATTGTACTGCGCTGCAGATCCACGCCCTGACTCCTCCAGTATTCTTCCTGCCGGTAGAGCGGAACGCCTTTCTGGAACTTCTCCTGCATAATATGCACTACAGTAGCCGGAGCGGCCATGCTCTTCTTCATGACCGGAACAGGGCTCTCTGCCTGAAGAATAAAGCTTTCACCGGTTTCTTTCTCACAATGGGCGCACTTGTAGCTGGCAACATAATAGTCCACAGCATACACCTGAGCAGGAACAATGACCAATTCTGTGCGAGCAAACTTTTCACCAATTTTGATCATCTCTGTGCCGCATCTGGCGCAGGAGCGCTCTTCCGGAGACAGTTCACACAAAACCTTCTTGTATTCTAATCCCGCAGTCAATTCTTCTTTGGTACGCTTGCTCTTGCGCTCATGCGCTTTCACGGGCGTCGTCTTACCGGGCTCCGGGGCGGAGGTATTGCTGTAGGTCTCAGCTTCATTGAAGAAGTCCTGATACATACTCAACTGCTCTCCGCTGACATACTGGACCTTCTCACTGGTCTGCCCGTACATTTTCTTACGAAGATTGACCGGTTGTTCCGTTAATGACTGCAGCTTTACCAGTTCCATTTTCTGCTCCAGAACGGTTTACTCCGGAGAACGGATATAGGCTGCCACTTCGGGGGACAGCGTGCTCATATCGATGTTTTTCATGCTGAATCCCCACCCCTTTTTTTGTTCCTGGTTCTTTTGATGTAAATATTTTACCATAAAATAGCAAGAAAGCCCAGAAAAACCAACGTTTTTCCGGACTTTCTCGGGTGTTTCAGGGTGCGTATTATACCGGCTTTTTGGGCGGTGATGGACGTATTGCTTTGGGCTGTTCCACACTGAGTCCCTGCATGAGCCAGGTAAACTGCTCCCAGGTCAATTTTTGTACTTCGGCCGCTGTACGGGACCACTGGTATCTGCCGTTGGATAACTGCTAGCTCAACAGAATGAAACCATCCGGTTCCCACAGCAGCGCTTTCAGTTGGCCCCGGCTTTTACCGCAAAACAGGAACAAGCTGCTGCCTGTGGGATCCATCTGATATTTCTGCTGCACAAGAGCCGCAAGCCCCCGGATCCCTTTGCGCATATCTGTGCGCCCACAAACGATGTATATATATACATTCTTCGCCTGCGTGATGTCGCCTAACATGATGACAGTCCTCGGACGATGGCTATAACCATATCGCTGCTTACTCCGTGCATGCTGATGGAGATACCGCCTTTCTGAATCATGACTTCCTGAGCAGGAGTACAGTGGGAAGCTTGCGACTCGATTTGCAGTGGAACCACTGCCTGTGTAACCATGATCTCTCCCGCAAGCTCATTTCGCAGGCTCCTCTGCCAACGCATGAACGTGCTGTAGCTGATCCCATGCTCCCGGCACCATTGCCGCTTTGGCATACCGCTTCCGTTGCACGCTTTTATGATTTCGATACATCTCTCTTTTTTCAGGGTTTGAAACTCGTCCGGCATTCCTGAGACCTCCTTGAGACTTTTGGCACCGATGAATCTTTTGATACCTCGGTCTCAATTATCTCATCTCTACTTTGATCTTGCCAGACGGTGGATTATGAGGCGCTTACAAAAAACGTATCAAAAAATGTCAGCCCTTTCTCATTGCCGCAGTCCCCCCTCCATTTCGTCTGGTTCTGTTTTTCAAACTGACGAAAATGGAGGGAATACTGTGGTGAGAAATGCGAATGAAGATTTTTTGATAATTTCCCCCAAAAGTTGGCCAAAACAGCCTCTTCCGAACGGAGTATTTAGTGAGAGGGAAGGGAAGAAACCCTTCCCCGTTGCAAAGGAGGGGGACGGCTTGAAGCTTCCTTGGGATCAAAAAGAGAGCGTCCGGCACATATTCGACAGTTATTGCAAGAAGATCCTTCGTCAGGAAAACGCAGATATGCAGCGGGCAGAGGCACGCCGCAGAACGCGGGAATGCAGCCTTTCAGAGCTGCCCCCGGAATGCCTTGCGCAGCTCTGCTACGAGGATGTTCATCCCATGGTATTTGAAGTGTGTGGATACCGCATCCCCGTTAACGATGACCGTCTTGCAGCGGCATTGGGCAAGCTCCTACGGGAGAAGCGCGACGTGATTCTACTCTCTTATTTCATGGATATGAGTGACCGAGAGATCGGAGAGCTGCTGGACATGGCGCGGCGGACAGTACAGCATAGACGGTCGGACACCCTTGCTGAACTAAGAAAACGAATGGAGGATGACGATGAGTAATCTCTTGCATACGAAGCGTGACCGAAAAAAGGCTCTGCTTCCGTTTTCGGTGATTCGTGCTGCCTCTCAGGGCGATGAAGCGGCCATCTGCTGCATTCTGAAGCGTTATGAGGGATACATACGCCGCCTGTCTACGCGCTGCCTTTATGACACTGCCGGAAATCTCTATCACTTCGTAGATGAAGCGGTGCGCGGACAGCTTGAGATAAAGCTGATCGAGAGTGTCCTGAAATTTGATATTATCCGAATCGCATAGTCTCCCCTGTTTTGCGGCGGCGGTGTGTTTCCTTTCCACATTGCCGCCGCAGTTTCCTCTTCGTGAGCCTGCATCAACCATCAAGCTTTTGATGGTTGATGCAGGCTGATAAGGAGCCGATGTTGTACATTGAAAAGGGCTGCGATTGCGGCACGGAATAGAGCAAGCAGGTACGTTCGTGCCAACGCGAGCCACACGGGCGTTTCCGCCATGACCTCCTTGCGGGAACGAGCGATAAAGAAACGTCTGAAAAGCAGAGCGGTACTCTGCCGGCTATGACCGTTGCCACCGATAATGATACTCCCGCATTGGACGCCCTCAAAGCATCGTGCGGCGCACCCATCAGCATGGGCCGGGGTGAGATTCCCGTGAGGCTGGCAGCCACCAGCCGCCTGTTTTGCTTGAGAGAAGAAATAGAATGCAAAGCCGTGGAGCTTGCAGACAAGTACTTGTCTGTATGCTCGACGGCTTTTTGGTTAGAATTGGAAAGAAGCGTTCATAATGGTGACGGAGGTGGTGACACTTGAACGATAAGAACGAACAGCAGATCGGCGCGGCGACCTATGTGATCGAGCGCGTATTTACCGGTACAAAAACCATCCAGGAAGTGGTAACAGAGGAAATCATTTTCACCGGAAAGAAGACCGCAAACTTTGACCGGCAGGAGAGCCACGTGGTATAATGGAGCCGTAAATGAGTGGTTCCGGGAAGGAGGAAACATGAGGAACCACATTCAGCTTGCAGACGCCTATTACCGCCTTTCCGATGAGGAACGGAAGTATGGCGAATCTGCCAGCATTACCAACCAGCGTACCATTGTGCGGGAATACTGCGAAAAGCACGGCATCATTTTGGTAGAGGAGTTTGCCGATGACGGTTATTCCGGCGGTAACTTCGAGCGCCCGGGCTTCCGCGCTATGCTGGAGCATCTGAAAACCGGCAAGGTCAACACAGTCATTACCAAAGACCTGTCCCGACTGGGCCGTGACATGACGGAATCCAGCCACTATGCGGAGCGCTATTTTCCCGAACACGGCATCCGTTATCTGGCACCCGGCAGCAACTTTGATTCCGAGGAAGATAACCTGATGGCACCGTTCCAGTTCGCCATGAACGATGTCTACCTGCGTGATACGTCCCGCAAGGTCAAGCAGACGCTGAACACCAAGCGCAACAACGGCAAATATGTGGCCTGCCCGCCTTACGGATACCGCAAAGCGGAGCGCACCACCGACCAGCTTGTGCCGGATGAGAACACCGCGCCGGTGGTCAAGATGATTTTTGACATGGCCGCTTCCGGTCAATCCTGCCGAAGCATCGCCCTGCGACTCAACGAATCGTGCATCATGCCGCCGCTGAAGTATCGCGTGGAGTGCCGCGACAATTTTACTGAGCGCGGCGCACAGCGAATGTCCGACCTGTGGAACTACACCACCGTAAAGCGCATCCTGCGCAATCGGGTCTATCTGGGACACACGCTGCTGGGCAAGAGCCGCAAGGTCAGCGTGAAGTCCAAAAAGAAGGTCAAAGTGCCGGAGGAGGAATGGGTATTCACGAAGAACACCCACGAGGCGCTTGTATCGCAGGAGAAGTTCGATCAGGCCGCCCATTTCTTGGGCGAGAACACCAAGGCGAACGGCCTGAATCCGGCGTTCCGCCACAGCATCTTCGGCGGCATCGCATACTGTGCCTGCTGCGGTGCAGCCATGTGCTCCGGTGGCTCCGTCTACAACGGAGAACGGGCGAAATACTGGTATCTGGCGTGCAACAACCTGAGCTCTAGAGCGCAGACCCGCTGCCTGCATGGGGCGCGTATCCGTTACGATGATTTAGTGGAAGTTGTTCGCTGCGATCTCAACAAGCTGCTGTCCTTTGATGAGAGTGCGATCCGCACCATCACGGAGAACGCCGTCGAACAGGCCAACGCCTCCTTGGGCGGCGAAGATCCCGCTGTGCAGATCGAGAACATCGACAAGCAGACCGTTCGTCTCAAGAAAATGATCGAGCGCTCTTACCGCGACAATATCGCAGGAGCGCTCAGCGATGACATTCAGGAGGAAATGGTCAAAAAGTTCAGCAGGGAGATCGAGGAGCTGGCTGTGTGCCGCAAGAAGCTGGTGGAGGGCGAAACCACGGCAAAGGAAATCCGCAGCGCCTATGGATTGTTCTTCGACCTTGCCAAGCGGTATACCTGTGTAAAAGCACTGGACAGGGAGATGCTGCACACCTTCATTGAGCGCATTGAGATTGGTGAGAAGATACTGCCGGAGGGCAGAAAAGTTGCCGGGGCGCGTACTCCGTACCGGCAGAGCATCCGCATTTTCTATCGCTTTATCGGGGAGATGACGGGTGACGACCTGCGTCATTTGCAGGGAAATCGAGATCGTGAAGAGGCCGCTTCTGTGGCAGGAATGTGAAGAATGTCCGCACCATAGATACACTTGTTTCAAACAAGATGTTTCCACCTCAAAAACTGGTTTTTCCGGGAAAGGCGATTTTCCCTGTATTTAAGCCAAAAAACGAGGGTCGGAAAAATTCTTTGAGGTGGATACACATCCTCCTCATTGGCGGCCTCCATCTTAAACTTATCCATCGCGGCCTTGGCCTCGGGGATGTTCAGCTTGTTGCTGTTCTTGCTGGACATATTGAAAATCTCCTTTCCGGTTGTTGAGCGATAAGCTCTGATTGGGTATCGCAGTCATAGCTTTTCCCGCCGCCGGATGAATATACGATGCGGACGCTGGTAATATCTGCTGCCTTATGGCGCTTTTCATCAAATCATTATTTGCTGCATAAACATATAGCGAAGGACGGACCTGCAATTTTTCACAGATCCGTCCTTCAGACAGTATGGTGTTATTCTTCTGTATGCACCGGCAGCATCACCTGCAGCAGGAACGTGCCGCCCTCTGTGCGGAACTGGCACAGGCCGCCGCGCCGCTGGGCAATGGCCTGTATGCTGCGGCAGCCGTAGCCGTGTCCGACCCTATTGGATACCGGTATTCCATTCCGCATCTCCGGCGGCGCATCGCAGGGGTTGCGTACCTCGATCAGCAGCTTGTTCAGCCGGATGCCGCAATACAGCTTTACGATCCGCCGCGACGCCGGCTCCAGCTCTGCGGTCACCCGCAGGGCGTTTTCCAGCGCGTTGGACAGCAGCGCGCACAGCTCCGTATCGCTGATGGACAGCGCCGACGGCACCCGTGCGTCCACGCACAACTCCACATGGGCGCGCTGCGCCTTCTGCGCGAAGGAGGCGCACAGCAGATTTACCGTCTCATTCTCGCAGAAGCGCCGGGGTGTGATGGCCTCCACATCGGACTGCACCCTGCGGATATAGTCCTGCGCCTGCTGGGTCTGGCCGGAGGTAAGCAGGCCGCCGATCATGTTCAGGTGGTGGCGCATATCGTGCTGATATACCGCTGCCTGCGTCTCGGCCTCCCGGATGGTGTCCATTTCCTGTTGGGACTGCTCCAGCTCTACCTCTAACAGGGAACGCTCCATCTCTGCGTGGGAGCGGCGTTGGGTCTGCACATGGAACGCGGGCAAGAACAGAATGTAGAACACAATAAGCACTGTGGGCAGAAATTCATTGATAGCCACCGCCCCGGAGTACAGCGCATCGGAGTACACGGTGGTGGCATAGTCAAAGATGTAGTATGTGCAGGGCAGACTGCCAAACAGCAGCAGCGCCGACCGGGAGTAGGTCATGGTGCTGTACGCGGCGGCCACAAAGTACCGCTGCAGCAGGTGGAAAAAAGCGCCCAGCAGCAGAATGTATATGATAATGGCGGCGAAGGCGCTGTGCGTCAGCATCTCTACGGCTACCCGGCCCCAGTGCGGCGGTTGGCAGCACAGATACGCCATGCAGGTGCTGACGATGGACACGCCCCACGGCCGCTTCAGTGCAAATACAAGGATCAGCACCAGCGGCAGGTGTACGATCAGCGGATAGATCTGTGTGACGCCGTCTTTGCCCAGCAGCAGCCAGCCCAGCAGCTGCACCAGCAGAAAGACCGGACACAGCCACAGGACGATCCGCCGCTGACGGGCCGTTTCAAAGCTGCCGGCGATGGCCGCAGCCAGCACCAGTCCGTAGACCAGCACCAATCCATAGCTGAGTGCATCCAGCACAGAGGAAATACTCATGTCGAATATGTTCATGGCGTCTCCCTCTCCGCGAACAGCAGACTCATATAGTCCTTTTGCAGCTGCGGATACAGCAGCCGTGATACCGGCAGATTCATGCCGGAGAACGTGCGCACGCCGGCGGGGGACAGCTCCGAGACCTGAAGCATATTCACAATGTAGGAACGATGGACGCGCATAAACTCCGGCCGCGCCAGCAGCAGCGGCTCATAGTCCCTCATGGAGCCGACCACCTCCCGCACCTGTCCGTCCGTCTGATGGAAGTACAGGTGCTTGCCTCTGACCTCCACATAGGACAGCAGGGAAAAAGGCACACGGATCAGCGTGGCGCCGGCCTTCAGCGTCAGTCCGTCCTGCGGCCGCTGTTCACGCAGGGATAGCCCGTCCAGCACGGGGAACAACAGCGCGGCACTGATGGGCTTGAGCAGGTATTCCAGCGCCCGGACGCCGTAGCTTTCGTAGGCGAAGCCGGGGGAAGAGGTGAGGAATACGATGTCGGCGGCATCGTCAAAGCTCCTGAGCTCCCGCGCGGCATCTATGCCGTCGATGCCGGGCATCATCACATCCAGCAGATACAGGGTAAACCGCTCGTGTCGGGCCGCGTCCAGCATATCGCCCGCGCTGCGGAAGGTCCTGTACCGCAGGGAGCTGTGCCGCTGGTCTTGCCACGCATCCAGCAGCGCGGTCAGCGTTGACAGCTCCTCGATCTGGTCGTCGCAGACAGCAATATACATATACGTCCCTCCTCCGCGTGTTATGTTTTTCTGATTCTACCACATTGATCTCCGCTTGCAAAGCGGCGGCGCAGCATTTCATGCCGAAAAAACATACATTTCAGGGCGGCGATGACCCACGGCACGAAAAATATGCTAAACTGCACCACAGGAAACGCGGAAGAAGAGAGAGGTGAAGCTAATGCCGCCGTGGATCGCTTGGCTGATCGCAGCGGTCAGTACAGCTGCCTTTGTAAGCCTCTGGTTTTGGGAGGTGCGCCGTGTTCTCAACGACAGAAAGAGCATTGTGGACAGTGCCGCCGGTCAGTTGACCTCCTTCCGCCGCCGTGCGGAGGGGGCGCCCTGCGACAAGGAATTTACGCAGGTGCTGCGCCGCAGTGAGAGCATCTACTATCAGGCGGTACACAACTACAACTGCACCTTCAGCCGTCCGTGGGTCTATCTGCCGGCCTGCCTTATGGGCTTTCACAGAGCGCCGGAACAGCCGGCCGATGCGAATATCCACTGAATATGCCTGCTTTCTGCTTTGTCCGCCCGGGGGGGATGCGGAACAGAGCTTTTATCCAGGGGGGAAGAAAAGAAAGAGACGCAGCCGTTTGGCTGCGTCTCTTCGCATCTGGAGCAGGGTACCGCGCTTTTACTGCCTGCGCGCGGTGCGATACTCGTCTCCGGGCCGCCAGAAGGGGCAGCTCTCCGTGTCGGAGGCGAGGAAGCGCACCATCTCGTCCTCGTCCAGATCCATGTCGCACACATAGTCGTCATATTCCTCGTCATAGAGGTAGAACACACACGTCTCACACTTGTCCATTCATACATCCTCCACCAGCCGGTGGCTGTCAAATTTGCAGTGGGCATAGTACAGCAGCGTCACAGCGCTGCACACGAACCATCCGGCGGGGTAGCCCATGGCGATGGGTACGATCTCGTTGGAGATGAAGTGTGCCATCACATAGAGGTAGATCTGCCGGAACACCACAAAAGAGCCCAGCATGATGAACATGGGAACCTGACTGTTGCCGGAGCCGCGCAGCGCGCCGGAGTAGATCTGGTTGATGCAGAAGAAGAAGTAGAACGGCGACAGCAGCCGCAGCAGCAGCGCGCCGTAGGACACCACCTCCGGCTTGCTGTTGAAGAAGGCGGTCATGTCGGGCGCCAGCGTCAGCACCGGCACCAGCAGCACGGCGGTGACGGCGAAGGACAGGTACAGCGCCCGGCGGACGCCGCCCTTGGCGCGCTCCACATTGCCCACGCCCAGATTCTGCCCCACAAAGGTGGTGGACGCCAGCGACAGGGACTGCACCGGCAGGATCACCAGTTGGTCGATCTTGGTGTAGGCCGTCCAGCCGGACATACAGTCCGCGCCGAAGTGGTTGATGTAGCCCTGCACGAACACGTTGGAAAACGCGGTGATGGCCATTTGCAGCGCGGCGGGGATGCCCACCGCCACGATCTTTTTCAGCATGTCCCAGTGGATGCGCAGGTCGCGCAGAGACAGCTTAACGCTGCCGTCATAGCCTATCAGTACCGCGATGGTCAGCACGGCGGATACCGCCTGGGCGATGATGGTGGCATAGGCCACGCCCTCCACGCCCATGCCGAATTTCAGCACGAACAGCAGATCCAGCGCCGTATTTACCCCGGCGGATACCAGCAGGAAATAGAAGGGGCGCTGGGAGTCGCCTACCGCCCGCAGGATACCGGAGCCCATGTTGTACAGCAGGAGCCCCATGATCCCGGCGAAGTAGATGGTCAGGTACGCCGTCTGATCCGGCGCCACCTCCGCCGGCGTTTTCATCAGCTCCAGCATCAGCGGCGTCATGGCGATGCCCACACCGGTGAACACCACGCCCATGATGACGGTGAGCAGCATAGCGGTGTGGACGGCCTCACGGACCTTTTCCGGGCGGTGAGCGCCGTAGTACTGGCTGATGACCACGCCGGCGCCGCTGGACATACCCAGAAAGAAACCAATGAGCGTGTTGATGATGGGCGTCACCGTTCCCACGGCGGAGAAGGCCTCGTTGCTGACGAAGTTGCCCACCACCCATGTGTCCACCATGTTGTAAAGCTGCTGGAACAGATTGCCCGCCAGCAGCGGCAGGGCAAAGCGGACGAGGTGCCGCGTGGTGCTGCCCTGCGTCATGTCCACATCGTAGCGGGCGTGATGCCGCGCATGGTGGTGCAGATGGAAGTGGAAGTGATGCTGCATGATACTCTCTCTTTCGTACAAAACTGTCTTTTACAGTATCATACCATTCATATCCCGCATTTTCAACGGGGAATATGTATCAGAAACTCCTCTATCTCCGCCGGACGCATGATGGACACCTCGTAGGCTGTCCGCTCCGTCAGCACGCCGTTCTCGTTTTTTGTGTAGACCCGGCTCTGGACGCGGCCCTCCACCGTGAGCCGCTGACCGGTGTGCATATCCGCCGTCTGGGTGGCCACCGCGCCCCACGCGATGCACGGCAGGTAGTCCGCCCGGCCGTACCGCCGGTTCACCGCCAGAATGATGTCGCAGATCTCCCGCCCCAGCGGCGTCCGCCGCGGCACCGGCGTCTTGCACAGCACACCGGACAGCTGGATCTGGTTGAAGGGACTCTCACCGCCGGGGGTGAGCTGGTGGGCGAACACGGAGATCACCAGACGGCTGCCCTGCCCGCTCTTGTTGTTGAAGGAGCGGAGCTGGCCGATGACCGTCACCGTATCGCCCGCCGCCACCGGCACGGCGTCCAGCAGCGCCTTGGGGACGATGACCGGCAGCTTGTCCGCCTGTCCGGACAGGCGCAGCACCGACAGGGTGAACCGGTAGAAGGCGCAGCCGTGGTTGATGTGGGACAGGACGGGGGCATCCGCCGCCTGCCCGCAGAGATGGACGCGGTTGTAGTTCAGTTCCATAATTTGAACACCTCGTTTGTTGAGATGTCCCACCCTATGCCGGGAAAGCTGAAAACATACCACTTTTCAAACGGCAAAAACTGTGTCATAATACCCGCAAAGGAGTGTGATCCCATGCGCTATAAAGGCAAGGTCTACCGGCCGCCCAGCGAGGCGTACAGCCTCATCGTGCAGGTGACCTACGGGTGCAGCCACAACCGCTGCGCCTTCTGCGATATGTACGATGACAAGCATTTTGCCATGCGCCCCATGGCGGAGATCCGGGAGGATTTTGAGCTGGCGCGGCGGGTCTACCGCCGGGTGGAACGGGTCTTTCTGGCTGACGGCGACGCCCTCATGCGCCGCACGGAGGAGCTGGTGGAGATTCTGGGGCTGGTGTACGGCCTGTTCCCGGAATGTGAGCGGGTCACCTGTTACGCCTCGCCCGCCAGCTTACAGGTCAAGAGCGAGGACGACCTGCGTCTGCTCCGCGACAGAGGGCTGAAAATGGTGTATATGGGGCTGGAATCCGGCTGCGACGCGGTGCTGACGCGGATGAACAAGGGCCATACCGCCGCCGCCATCGTGGCGGCGGGGCAGAAGGCCCGGCGGTGCGGCCTGGCCCTGTCGGTGACGGCCATCTCCGGTCTCGGCAGTGTGGAGCTGTGGCGGCAGCACGCGGTGGACACCGCCAAGGCTGTCAGCGAGATGAAGCCCGACTATCTGGGACTGCTGACGCTGATGGTGGAGCCGGGAACGCCGCTGGAGACGTGGGTGAAGGACGGCAGCTTTACACTGCTCACCCCGGCGGAGGTGCTGAAGGAGACGGAGCTGTTCCTGCAAAACGTGGACAGTGAAGGCACCGTGTTCCGCGCCAACCACGCCAGCAACTACCTGACGCTGAAGGGGACTCTCAACGGCGACCGGGACGCCCTGCTGGGGCAGATCGGCGCGGCGCTGGCGGGGCGGCGGGATCTGAAGCCGGAGTTTTTGCGGGCATTGTGAGAAAACCCTTGACATCCGGGAAAAAGGTGTTACAATAGCCCCATATTCAGAAACCATTGAGTAAGAGAAGTACCCGCACGGGAAACTTTCAGAGAGCGGCGCAGCGGTGGAAGCGCGGCAGCGGAACGTGCGGCGAATGGCCTTACGAGGGCGGGGAGAAAGCCTGCAAGGGCGAGTAATACCCGACGGCAGCCGCAGCCGTTACCCCGGCGGAGCGCATGATCGTGCGTGCAGAGCGGGCATTTTGCCAATTTGGGTGGTACCGCAGGAACGTAGCTTACGTCCTGTCCCATGGAGTTCCATGGGACAGGACGTTTTTTGTTGTCTCATAAAATTTGTCATACAGAAAGGAAACATCATCATGGGAAAGATCATCCTCACCGGCGACCGCCCTACCGGACGCCTCCACGTCGGCCACTACGTCGGCTCTCTGCGCAACCGCGTGATGCTGCAAAACAGCGGCAAATTTGAGAAGCTGTTCTTCATGATCGCCGACGCACAGGCCCTCACCGACAACTTTGACCATCCCCAGAAGGTGCGGGAGAACATCATGCAGGTGGCGCTGGACTATCTGTCCTGCGGCATCGACCCCGCCAAGTCCACCATTCTGGTGCAGTCCCACATCAGCGAGCTGACGGAGCTGACGTTCTACTACATGAATCTGGTGACGCTGGCACGGCTGGAGCGGAATCCCACCGTCAAGGCGGAGATCCAGCTCCGCGGCTTCAACCACAGCATCCCCATGGGTTTTCTGACCTATCCCGTCAGCCAGACGGCGGACATCACCGCTTTCATGGCGGATACCGTGCCGGTGGGCGAGGATCAGCTGCCCATGCTGGAGCAGGCCCGCGAGATCGTCCGCCGCTTCAACGAGCTGTACGGCGAGACACTGGTGGAGCCCACGGCGCTGCTGCCCGATAACGCCGCCTGCCTGCGTCTGCCCGGCACCGACGGCAAGGCCAAGATGAGTAAGTCCTTGGGCAACTGCATCTACCTGTCCGACGAGCCGGACGACATCCGCACCAAGATCATGGGGATGTACACCGACCCCAACCACCTGCAGGTGTCCGACCCCGGCAACACCAAGGACAACCCGGTGTTCCTGTATCTGGACGCCTTCTGCACCGACGAGCATTTTGCCCGCTACCTGCCGGACTACGCCAATCTGGAGGAGCTGAAGGCCCACTATGAGCGGGGCGGTCTGGGCGATGTGAAGGTGAAGAAGTTCCTGAACAACGTGCTGCAGGAGACGCTGGAGCCCATCCGCACCCGCCGGCAGGAGCTGGCCAAGGACCCCGACGCCATCATGGAGATCCTGCGGCAGGGCAGCGGCGTGGCCAAGGAGGCGGCAGCCCAGACGCTGGACAAGGTGAAGCACGCCATGCAGATCGACTATTTCGCATAATTCGTACAAACAGTGAGACCCCGCACCACGCGGTATTATAATTTAGGAGGCAACTAAGATGAAAGACACGACCACTATCCCCTACAAGATCTACCTCACTGAGGACGAGCTGCCTCGGAACTGGTACAACGTGCGTGCGGACATGACCAACAAGCCCGCGCCCCTGCTGAACCCCGGCACGCTCCAGCCCATGACGGCGGAGGAGCTGGGCCATGTGTTCTGCGACGAGCTGGTGAAGCAGGAGCTGGACGATACCACCGCGTATATCCCCATCCCCCAGGAGATACGGGATTTCTACAAGATGTACCGTCCGTCCCCGCTGGTGCGCGCCTACTGCCTGGAGGAGAAGCTGGACACCCCCGCCCACATCTACTATAAGTTCGAGGGCAACAACACCTCCGGCAGCCATAAGCTGAACTCCGCCATCGCACAGGCGTATTACGCCAAGGAGCAGGGGCTGCGGGGCGTCACCACCGAGACGGGCGCCGGGCAGTGGGGTACGGCGCTGAGCATGGCCTGCGCCTATCTGGGGCTGGATTGCCGTGTGTTCATGGTCAAGTGCTCCTATGAGCAAAAGCCCTTCCGCCGGGAGGTCATGCGTACCTACGGCGCCAACGTGACGCCGTCCCCCTCCGACACCACCGAGGTGGGAAGAAAAATTCTGGCGGAGTTCCCCGACACCACCGGCTCTCTGGGCTGCGCCATCAGCGAGGCGGTGGAGGCCGCCGCCAGCCGGGAGGGGTACCGCTATGTGCTGGGCAGCGTCCTCAATCAGGTGCTGCTGCACCAGTCCATCATCGGTCTGGAGACCATGGCGGCGCTGGAGAAGTACCATATCAAGCCCGATACCATCATCGGCTGTGCCGGCGGCGGCTCCAATCTGGGCGGCCTCATCTCTCCCTTTGTGGGGCAGATGCTCCGGGGCGAGGCGGATTACCGCATCATCGCCGTGGAGCCGGCCTCCTGCCCCAGCCTGACCCGGGGCGTGTTCCGCTACGACTTCTGCGACACCGGCAAGATCTGTCCCATGGCCAAGATGTACACGCTGGGCAACGGCTTCATCCCCTCCGCCAACCACGCCGGCGGCCTGCGCTACCACGGTATGAGCAGCACCGTCAGCCAGCTGTACCACGACGGCTATCTGGAGGCGCGCAGCGTGGAGCAGACCGCCGTGTTCGAGGCGGCGGAGCTGTTCGCCCGCTGTGAGGGCATCCTGCCCGCGCCGGAGAGCAGCCACGCCATCCGCGTGGCCATGGACGAGGCGCTGAAGTGCAGGGAGACGGGGGAGGCGCGCACCATCGTGCTGGGTCTCACCGGCACCGGCTACTTCGACATGGTGGCCTACGGCAAGTACAACGACGGGGTGATGAGCGACACCATCCCCACCGACGAGGAGCTTGCCCGCGGCTTTGCCACCATTCCTGACTTCCCCGGCAACGAATAAGGACGATTTACGGGAAAAAGACCGCCGAAAGGCGGTCTTTTTGCGGCCTTTTTCCTGCGGAATCTTGACAACGGCGACTCCGGCGGGTAGAATATTAAGTCGGCATCTACTCTATAATAAGCAAAGGAATGGTATGTATCTATGGCTAAGGATCAGAGAAATGTGGAAGCGATCACTCCCATGGAGGAGGATTTCACCAAGTGGTATACGGACATCTGCCTGAAGGCGGAGCTGGTGGACTATGCCAGCGTCAAGGGCTTTCTGATCCTTCGACCTTACGGCTATGCCATCTGGGAGAATATTCAGAAGTACATGGACACGGAGTTCAAGAAGACCGGTCACGTCAACGTGGCCATGCCCGTCCTAATCCCCGAGAGCCTTCTGAAGAAGGAGGGCGAGCTGGTGGAGGGCTTCGCGCCTGAGGTGGCATGGGTCACCCACGGCGGCAGCGAGCCGCTGGAGGAGCGTCTGGCGTTCCGTCCCACCTCCGAGACCATGTTCTGCGACCACTGGGCTCACGTGCTCCACAGCTACCGGGAGCTGCCCATGCTGTATAACCAGTGGTGCAGCGTCATCCGCTGGGAAAAGACCACCCGCCCCTTCCTGCGCAGCCGCGAGTTCTGGTGGCAGGAGGGTCACACCATCCACGAGACGGCGGCCGAGGCGGAGGCAGAGACGGAGCAGCAGCTCAACTGCTACGCCGATATGTGCAAAAACGCACTGGCCATGCCCGTGGTGAAGGGCCGCAAGACCGACAAGGAAAAATTCGCCGGCGCCGAGGCTACCTACACCATCGAGTGCATGATGAAGGACCACAAGGCCCTGCAGTCCGGCACCAGCCACTTCTTTGGCGATAAGTTCTCCCGCGCCTACGACGTGACGTTCGCCGGCCGGGACAACACCCTGCAATACCCGTTCCAGACCAGCTGGGGCGCATCCACCCGCCTGATCGGCGCGATCATCATGACCCACAGCGACAACCACGGTCTGGTGCTGCCCCCCGTCATCGCCCCCACGCAGGTGGTGGTCATCCCCATCGCCCAGCACAAGGAGGGCGTGCTGGAGGCTGCCGCGTCCCTGCGCGACCGTCTGACCGCCGTCGGTATCCGTGTCAGCATGGACGACAGCGACCAGTCCGCCGGCTGGAAGTTCGCCCAGTACGAGATGAAGGGCGTACCCCTGCGTGTGGAGATCGGCCCCAAGGATATGGAGAAGGGCCAGTGCTGCATCGCCCGCCGCGACACCGGCGAGAAGACCTTTGTGCCGCTGACGGAGCTGGAGAGCGCCGTGCAGAAGCTGCTGCAGGACGTCCACGACAACCTGTACGCCATGGCCTCCAAGAATCTGGAGGACAACACCTTCGACATGACCTCCTGGGAGGAGGTCAAGGAGATGGCGCAGGGCAAGGGCGGCTTCGCCCGTACCAAGTGGTGCGGCAGTCTGGAGTGCGAGCTGGCCATGAAGGAGAAGGCCGGCGTGTCCAGCCGCTGTATGCCGCTGAAGCAGTCCGGCACCGAGGGCAAGTGCGTTATGTGCGGCAAGCCCGCCACCACCGACATCTACTGGGGCGTGGCGTATTAAAAGAAGCAAAAAAGAGAGGTGACGCGGAGCGTCACCTTTCTTTTTATTCGAATGTAAGCGCTGTGTGGTCACAGATCTCCTGGATCTTGGCTTGCAGGCGCTTCAGATCCTCGAAGGTATCCGGCTTTTTCCGGGGGTCGCGGAGCAGGGCGGCGGGGTGGTACAGCGCCATCATCTGAACGCCGTCCTTCTCAAAGAACTGCCCATGCTCCTGCGTGATCTTGAAGTCCTCGCGGATCAGCTCCATAGCGCTGATGCGGCCGAGGCACACGATGATCTTGGGCTGCATCAGCGCGAGCTGCCGGGACAGATAGCCGCGGCAGGCGTCCTTCTCCGTGTTCAGCGGGTCCCGGTTCTGGGGCGGACGGCACTTGACGGAGTTGGTGATGTAGATGCGGCTTCTGTCCAGCCCGATCATGGCCAGCATATCGTCCAGCAGCTTACCGGCGCGGCCCACAAAGGGCTCACCCTGCGCGTCCTCGTTGGCGCCCGGCGCCTCGCCGATGAACAGCACCTCCGCGTCCTCGGCGCCTACGCCGAAGACCACGTTTGTCCGTGTGTCCGCCAGCGTGCAGGCGCGGCAGTGCAGACATTCCTCCCGCAGGGCTTCCCATTCCGTCATATTTCGTTCCTCCTGTATCATCGGTGCCTCCGCCGCGCAAACTACGGAAAATCACAGGCGGAGGATATCGTATGCGTTTCTATTGGTTCTGGCTGTTTCTGCTGTACAGCTTCGGAGGGTATGTACTGGAGAAGCTGTATGCGGCGGTGCGGCGCTCGCCCCACCGGGTGCGCAAATGCTTTCTGCTGCTGCCACTGTGCCCGGTGTACGGCCTTGCCATGCTGGCGGTGCTGCATCTGCCGCCGGACATGACCGGCACATTCTGGCGTCTGGCACTGTACGGCGGCCTGACAGCCACGGCGGTGGAGTACGTCGTCCACCTCCTCTATGAGCGGCTGCTGGGCGTCCTGTTCTGGGATTACAGCGCCACCAAGATGGATCTGAACCGCCGGGTCTGTGTGCCGTTTGCGCTGGTATGGGGGCCGCTGGCGGCGCTGACTGTGCGGTATATCCATCCGTGGGTGTCGGCGCTGGCGGCGCGCATCCCGCCGGTCATCACGTTGGCGGTGCTGCTGGTGTTCGTGGCGGACTGCTTCCTGTCCGCCCGTGTGCTGCGCCGGGGCGGGGATATCGACCTTCTCTCCCTGCGCCGTCTGGCGTCGGCGCTGCGTACCGCTTAGAGCTTAGAGGTGAGCCACTGACCGATGTCCTCAAAGATCTGCTGCTGCTGCGCCTTTTCATTGAGGATCTCGTGGCGCAGGCCGGGGTACAGCTTCAGGGTGCAGTCCTGCACACCGGCGCGGCGGAACTCCTGATACGTCCGGCGCACGCCATTGCCGCAGTCGCCCACCGGATCCTTTTCGCCGGCGACGAACAGCACCGGGATGCGGGGATCCATCTGCCGCAGGTTGCTGAGCTTCTGGTTGAAGCGGATGCCCGACAGCATCTGCCGGAACAGACCCACCGTGGCGTCGGCGCCGCACAGGGGATCGGCCATGTAGGCGTCCACATTGTCCTCGTCGGCGGACAGCCAGTCACAGCTGGTACGGTTGGGGGCGAACAGCTTGTTGTAGGCGCCGAAGGCCAGATTCGTCACCAGATCGCTGGTGCCGTTCTCGCCTACCACGGCGCCCACGGCCTTGGCGACGGCCATGCCGCCGGCGATGACCGCCTTGGGCTGCCAGCCGGTACCCATGATGATGGCGGCCTTCACGGTGCCGGGGTAGCGGATGAGGTAGGTGCGGGTCAGGAACGACCCCATGCTGTGGCCCATGATGCACAGCGGCACATCGGGATACCACAGGCGGATGCGCTGGTGCAGGACATAGATGTCGTCCACCACCGTGTTCCATGTGTTGCCCGCCCCGAAATAGACGGGGGTGCCGCCCTCCGGCAGGGACAGGCCGTGACCCAGATGGTCGTGGCCCACCACCGCGATGCCCAGACCGTTGAGATAGCGGGCGAAGGCGTCATAGCGTGCGATATGCTCCGCCACACCGTGGCAGATCTGAAGGACGGCCCGGACGCTGCCGCCATCCGGCTCCCAGCGCATACCGTGGAGCTGCGTTTTCCCGTCGGTGGACAGGAAGGTGAATTCGGTCATATTCGTCATGGAAATCCCGCTCCTTTCGTGGTATAATAGCCGCAAGACGGCTATCAGCGACCGTTTTTGCCGCCGCTTTTCCCCGTCCGGCCTGACCGGACGGCGGGAGGAGGCGGCGGACGGTATCATTTCACAGACAGTGTACCACACAAAAACGAAAAAGAAAAGAGGAGAAGCTATGTCCGATCACATCCTTGCACTGGATCAGGGCACCACCAGCTCCCGCGCCATCGTCTTTGACCGGGAGGGGCGCATCGCGGCCATGTCGCAGCACGCCTTTACCCAGTACTATCCGCAGGACGGCTGGGTGGAGCATGACCCGATGGAGATATGGGAGACAGAGCGCCGTGCCGCGGCGGAGGCAGTGGCAGGGCTCCCGGCAGGGGCTGTTGCCGGCATCGGCGTGACCAACCAGCGGGAGACTACCATTCTCTGGGACAAGGCCACGGGCAAGCCCGTCTATAACGCCATCGTCTGGCAGTGCCGCCGCACGGCGGAGCTGTGCGAGGAGCTGAAGCGGCAGGGACTGGACGAGCGCATCCAGTCCACCACGGGCCTGCTTATCGACGCCTATTTCTCCGGCAGCAAGATCCGCTGGGTGCTGGACAACGTACCCGGTGTCCGGCAGCGGGCGGAGAAGGGCGAAATACTGTTCGGCACCGTGGAGACATGGCTCATCTGGCAGCTCACCGGTCAGCACGTCACGGACTACTCCAACGCCAGCCGCACCATGCTGTTCGACATCCACCGCCTGTGCTGGGATGAGGAGCTGTGCGGCATTCTGGGCGTGCCGCTTGCCATGCTGCCCCGCCCTGTACCCAACAGCATGGTCTACGGCGTGGTAAAACCCGGCATCGAGGGGCTGGAGAAGCTGGCGGGCGTGCCGGTATGCGGTGCTGCCGGCGACCAGCAGGCCGCCCTGTTCGGACAGGCCTGCTTTGCCCCTGGCGAGGCCAAGAATACATACGGCACCGGCTGCTTCACACTGATGAACGTGGGCGATACGCCGGTGCGCAGCCGCGCCGGACTGGTGACCTCCGTGGCGTGGCAGGTGGGGGGCAAGACCACCTATGCGCTGGAGGGCAGCGTCTTCAACGGCGGCAGCACCATCCAGTGGCTGCGGGACGAGCTGCACATCATCAGCTCCGCACCGGAGATCAACACACTGGCGGCTACGGTGCCGGACAGCGGCGGCGTGGTGGTGGTGCCGGCCTTTACGGGGCTGGGCGCACCCTATTGGGATATGTACGCCCGGGGCGCGGTGCTGGGCATCACCAGAGGTACCGGCCGGGGGCATCTGGCCCGTGCCGTGCTGGAGTGCATTGCCTATCAGGTCACCGACCTGATGATGGCCATGCGGCAGGACGCCGGGTGCGACATCACCATGCTGCGGGTGGACGGCGGCGCCAGCGTGTCAGATATCCTGCTGCAAATGCAGGCGGATCTGCTGCGTATCCCGGTGGATCGCCCGGAGATGGTGGAGACCACCGCCTTCGGCGCGGCGGCGCTGGCGGGTCTGAGCTGCGGCGTCTGGCGGGATCTGGAGGAGCTGAAGACCCTGCGCCGCAGTCAGCGGGTATTCCTGCCGGAGGGGACGCAGGCGGACTGTGACCGGAGCTACCGGCTTTGGAAGCGGGCGGTGTCCCGGGCGGCGGACTGGATCGAGCACTGAGCACCCCGTGAACAGTGTGTAAATTTCGGCAATGTCCGCTTGCATCGGCGGAAAAAACGCAGTATACTAAGCACCAATAGAACACCAATATTTGAAAGGAGAACCATCATGAGCATTCTGGACAACCTGAACAGCTTGAGCAAGAAGGCACAGGGCTACGCCGACATTGCCGTGGATAAGGCGAAGGATCTGGCGGAGGTCGCTGCGGATAAGGCAAAGACCGCCACGAATACCGCCAAACTGAATATGGCCATCCTCAGCGAGCAGCGTGAGCTGGAGAAGAATTACCGCGCCATCGGCGAGTGGTTTATCTCCGAGTACACCGGCGAGATCCCCGATGCCGTGAAGGATGTGGTGGCCGCCGTCAACGCATCCAAGGCCCGCATCGCCGAGATGGAGGCAGAGAAGGCCGCCTACAAGGCGGAGCCCGTTGTGGAGGAGGAGACGATCGGCGTCAAGGTCTGCCCCGTCTGCGGCGCGGTCAGCGAGGACAAGTTCTGCCCCCACTGCGGCGCACCCATGGGCGACTGAGCCATTCTGTGTGCAAAAAAAGAACAGCCCTGCAAGGGCTGTTCTTTTTTGTGTGTATTTACTTCTTCTCCCACTTCAGCGAGGAGGAGATACCCATGTCCTCCAGATCTGCCAGCAGGGCGTTGTCGTCGTTCCACGTCATGGTGCTGCCGCTGAGGGTGTAACCCACGGACTCCTCAGCCGTAAAGCTGCTGCCGCTCTCGCTCAGATACAGCCGACCCTTTTCAGCTTTGTAGCTGCCGGCGATGATATCGCTGTCGAGGTCGCCCAGCAGGGCGCTGATGTCAAAGGCGGACAGAATCGTGTCCACCAGACCTTCCACGGTAAGGTCGGATGCCTCCAGCGCCTTGTCATACTCCTCGCGGGTCATGCCCTGCTTCTCCGCCTCCTGATAACACAGCTCCACAATGGCGGGCTTCATCGCCTGTATATACGCGGTGAAGGAGGCGGCAGTGGCGGTGGTATCCACAGCCAAGGTGAAAGTGCCGTCGTCGTTGAACGCGGCGGTGAGGAACATCTGCATGGGTACCTCGGAGGTGTACTCGGCATCCAATGCACCACTGATCTCTGCGTCGACCTGCTCGGTAATATCCACTGTGCACTGCCATGTGCCCACAAGCTGCTTGCTTTCATTGCTGCCGCAGGCGGTAAGACCCAGTGCCAGCACCAGTGCCAGCAGGAATGCGGTCAATTTTTTCATGATGGTTTTCCTTTCTTGTCAGATGATAGTTGGCGGCTCGGCCGCCGGAGAAATTATAGTTGAAATAGCGGGACGTGTCAATCGAATACCGCCTTTTTCTTGCAAAATGCCGACGCTTCCTGTATGCTGGAAAAAAGGAGGGGTGGAGATGACGCTTTTGCAGATGCGCTACATTCTGGAGGTGGAGCGCTGCGGCTCCATGAACCGTGCGGCACAGGATCTGTTCATATCCCAGTCGGCGCTGTCCACTGCCATTTTAGAGGTGGAGAAGGAGTTGGGCATCACTATTTTCCGCCGCAGCAACCGGGGCGTGGTGCTGACGGAGGACGGGCGGGAGCTGGTGATGCAGATCGCGCCCATCGTGGAGCGCAGCGGCCGCATCACCCGCTATTACAGCGAGCGCAAGGCGGAGAACCGGGTGGCGCTCTCCGTGGCGTCCCAGCGCTATCCCTTCTGTGCCAAGGCGTTTGTGGAGTACCTCCATCTTTTAGAGGAGCCGCGTATTCAGGTGAGCTTCAAGGAGATGGAGATGGCCGCCGTCATCGACGAGGTGTTCCGCCGCCAGAGCGCGCTGGGCGTCATCTTCGTCTCCGATATGACGGAACATTTCATCGGGCGCATCCTGCGGGAGAAGGATCTGGAATTCTTCCAGCTGGCGAAGCTGCGCCCCCGCGTGTTCATGCGCCGGGGTCATCCGCTGGCGTCGGAACCGTCGGTGCGGCTGGAGCAGCTGTACGCCTACCCCTATGTGGTGTTCACCCAGTCCGACAGCAATTACCAGTACGCGGAGGAGGCGGTGGTGGGTACCGGCGCCCAGTTCGATCAGGTAGTCTGCGTCAGCGACCGGGCCACGGCGTACAACGTGATCGCCCATACCAACTGCGTCTCCACCGGCAGCGGCGTCATGCCGGAGGGGTACGGCGATGACCGGCTGCTGACCATTCCGCTGACAGGCTCTGTTCGTGAGATGCGCCTTGGCTACATCAAGCCGCGTTCCGTGCCGCTGACGGAGACGGGAGAAAAGTTTGTGACCATTCTGACCCGCAGCCTCGCCGAGATCGGCGAGGAGCTATAACGAACAGGCCGCATCCCTGTGGGGTGCGGCCTGTTTTTGTGCGGATATGCAGTTACTTGACGCAGATGGTCTCGATCTCCACCAGCGCGCCGCGGGGCAGAGCGCCCACCTCCACGGCGGAGCGGGCGGGATACTGACCCTCGGTGAAGAACTCGGCGTATACTGCGTTCATGGCGGCGAAGTCGCTCATGTTCTGCAGGAACACGGTGGTCTTGACCACGTTGTCCATGGTGAGACCGGCGGCCTCCAGAATGGCCTTCACGTTGGTCAGCACCTGACGGGTCTGCTCGGTGATGCCGCCGGGTACGAACTCGCCGGTGGCGGGGTCAAAAGGCACCTGACCGGAGGTGACAAGGAAGCTGCCGCAGTCGATGGCCTGAGAATAGGGGCCGATGGCGGCGGGGGCGTTGGTGGTGGCGATGATTTTTTTCATGGTGTGACCCTCCTGAACATGATAATAAAAGCCGTCCGGACAGAGCCGGAGGTGTGTTCTGCATACACTTATACCACATTCTGTCGAAAATGGCAACCATCTGTCCTCGCTTCTGCGCCTATTTTTCTACTATTGGAAATGGTTATAATGCGATTTCAACAGTCTATGCGGCGTACTGGCGAAATATGCTTGGATAGTTTGCCTTATTCCGCAAATGGAATGGCGAATTTTCTCGATTTATATATTCTTTACAGGGAGAATGGCACTTTATGCACCGTATCAGTTATCTAAAATATAGATATCAGGCCATGGAATTTTAGAAATACCAGTCCCTGCGGTGTTTGTGGTACTTTTAGAGTGTAAAAGTACTATGAAACTGCCGCTGCGGCGGCCCGCTATGATGAGGAGGATGCGTATATGAACGATCAGAACTTCGGCTTCGGTACCAAAGCGATCCACGCAGGCAATGTCAAGGACTCCCAGTACGGCGCGCTGACCACACCCATTTTCCAGACGTCCACCTTCGTATTTGACAGCTGTGAGCAGGGCGGCCGCCGCTTTGCCGGCGAGGAGGGCGGCTACATCTACACCCGCTTGGGCAATCCCACCGTCTCCGTGCTGGAGAGCAAGGTGGCGGCGCTGGAGGGCGGCGAGGCCTGTGTGGCTGCGGCCTCCGGCATGGGCGCTATCTCCTCCTGCCTGTGGAGCATCGCCGCCGCCGGCAAGCACATCGTGGCCGACGGCACCCTGTACGGCTGCACCTTCGCCCTGCTGAACCACGGCATGACCCGCTACGGCGTGGAGGTCACCTTCGTGGACACCGCCGATCTGGACGCGGTGCGGGCGGCGCTGAAGCCCAATACCTGCGCCGTCTATCTGGAGACACCCGCCAACCCCAACCTGAAGATCACCGATATCGCCGCCGTGGCGGCTGTGGCTCACGGCTACAATAAGGACATCAAGGTGGTGTGCGACAACACCTTCGCCTCCCCCTACCTCCAGAACCCGCTGGCGCTGGGCGCCGACGTGGTGGTACACTCCGCCACCAAGTACCTCAACGGCCACGGCGACGTGATCGCGGGCTTCGTGGTGGGCTCCGCCGCGTTCTGCAGCGAGGTGCGGATGTTCGGCCTGAAGGACATGACCGGCGCGGTGATGGATCCCTTCTCCGCCTTCCTCATCCTCCGCGGCCTGAAAACGCTGGAGATCCGGATGCAGAAGCACTGCCTCAACGCCCGCCTTGTGGCGGAGTTCCTGGATCAGCACCCCGCCGTGGAGAAGGTCTACTATCCCGGTCTGGCCAACCACGAGGGACACGACATCGCCGCCCGCCAGATGCGGGACTTCGGCGGTATGCTGTCCTTCGAGGTCAAGGGCGGCCGCGCCGCCGGCGTCAAGCTGGTCAACGCCCTGCACCTGATCACGGTGGCCGTATCTCTGGGCGACGCGGAGACGCTGATCGAGCACCCCGCGTCCATGACCCACTCCACCTACACCGAGGAGGAGCTGGCGGCCTCCGGTATCCCCGCAGGTCTGATCCGTCTGTCGGTGGGTCTGGAGAACGCCGAGGACATCATCGCCGATCTGGAGCAGGCGCTGGCCCAGCTGTAAGCTGCAAAGAGAACAAAAAATACGTCCGGCCTTGCCGGACGTATTTTTTCTTCCGTTTTCAGACTGCCTGCGGCGTATATGACCGCTTGAACGGCACCCTACGCAAAAAGGAAGCACCCTTTTGGGTGCTTCCTTGTGCTTTATTTCTCCGCAGGGGTCTTGGGCGTCTCGGCGGGGGCTTCGGCAGCGTGCGCCGCCTCGCTCTCGATGACCACCTTGCCGTCCCGCAGCCGCACGTGGGCGGTGTCGCCGGACTTCAGCTGACCCTCCAGCATCTTCTCGGCCACAGCGTCCTCCACCATGCTCTGAATGGCACGGCGCAGGGGACGTGCGCCATACTGGGGATCGAAGCCGTCCCGGGCCAGCTCGGCCACGGCGTCGTCGTCCGCTGCCAGCGTGATGCCCTGCTGGGCCATGCGTGCGCCGGTAACGTCCAGCATACGGCGGGCGATCTGGCGGATGTTGTCCTCCGTCAGCTGACGGAACACGATGATCTCGTCGATACGGTTCAGGAACTCGGGGCGGAACGTCCGCTTCAGGTCGGCCATCACGGCGTCGCGGATACGGTCGAAGCGCACCTCCTCGGACTCCTTCTCGCCCTTCTCGCTGCCGTCGAAGCCAAGGCGCGCCGCGTCGGCGGTGATGTTCTTGGCGCCTACGTTGGAGGTCATGACGATGATGGTGTTCTTGAAGTCCACCTTGCGGCCCTGGGAGTCGGTGACGATGCCGTCCTCCAGAATTTGCAGCAGGATGTTCCACACATCCTCGTGGGCCTTTTCAATCTCATCGAACAGCACCACGGAGTAGGGCTTTCTGCGCACCTTTTCGGTGAGCTGGCCGCCCTCCTCGTGACCCACATAGCCGGGAGGCGAGCCTACCAGACGGGAGACGGTGTGCTTTTCCATGTACTCGGACATATCGATACGCACCATGGCGTTCTCATCGCCGAACATGGCCCCAGCCAGCGTCTTGCACAGCTCGGTCTTGCCCACACCGGTGGGGCCGAGGAACAGGAACGAGCCGATGGGCCGCTTGGGGTCCTTCAGCCCCACACGGCTGCGGCGGATGGCCTTGGCCACCGCGTTGACGGCCTCATCCTGTCCCACCACGCGCTGGTGGAGCTTCTCCTCCAGCTTCAGAAGACGCATACTCTCGTCCTCGGTGAGACGGGTGACGGGGATGCCGGTCCAGCCGGCCACCACCTTGGCCACATCGTCGGCGGTGACATTGCCGCGGTTCTGCGCCAGCTGCTTGCGCCAGTTGTCCCGCTCGATCTCCACCTGCTCCTGATAGTTCTTCTCGATGTCCCGCAGCTGGGCGGCCTTCTCGAAGTCCTGCGCCGCCACGGCCTCGGTCTTCTCCCGATGCAGGGCGGTGATCTTCTCCTCCAGTGCCTTCAGGTCGGGGGAGGAGGCCTCGGCGGTCATACGCACCTGCGACGCGGCCTCGTCCATCAGGTCGATGGCCTTGTCCGGCAGGAACCGGTCGCCGATATACCGCTTGGACAGCTGCACGGCAGCCTCCAGCGCCTCATCGGTGATGGTCAGCTTGTGGTGGGACTCGTACTTGTCGCGCAGACCCTTCAGGATCTCCAGCGTGGCCTCCGGCGTAGGCTCACCCACGGTGACGGGCTGGAACCGGCGCTCCAGCGCGGCATCCTTCTCGATGTACTTGCGGTACTCGTTGAGGGTGGTGGCGCCGATGACACGGATCTCGCCCCGGCCCAGTGCCGGCTTGATGATGTTGGCGGCGTCCACGGCACCCTCGGCGGAGCCGGCGCCCACGATGGTGTGCAGCTCATCGATGAACAGGATCACGTTGCCGGCCTTCTTCACCTCGGCCAGTGTGTTCTTGATACGCTCCTCAAACTCGCCGCGGTACTTGGTGCCGGCCACCATGCCGCTGAGGTCGAGGGACAGGATCTTCTTGTCCAGCAGCTCCTCAGGCACATCGCCGGAGGCGATGCGCTCGGCCAGACCCTCGGCGATGGCAGTCTTGCCGACGCCGGGCTCGCCGATGAGAACGGGGTTGTTCTTGGTGCGGCGGGACAGGATCTGGATGACCCGCTGGATCTCCTTCTCGCGGCCGACAACGGGATCCAGTTTGCCGGCGCGTGCGGCCTCGGTGAGGTCGCGGGTGAACTCGGCAAGAGTCTTGTTCTTCTTATCGGACTCGCGGTTGGCGGTGGACGCGCCGCTGGTCACGGTGTGGGGCGTGTCGTTCAGCTTCTGCACGATGCTGCTGTACATCTTCTTGGAGTCGACGCCCATGGTGCGCAGGATGCGCAGCGCCATGTTGCCGCCCTCGCGGAGAATACCCATCAGCAGATGCTCCGTGCCGATATAGCTGCTGCCCATACGGGCGGCCTCGGACACGGCTAGCTCCACCACGCTCTTGGCGCGGGGGGTCAGACCCTGACTGGGCGCGGTGCCGGACAAGCCCTTGCCCACGCTGCGCTGCAGCACGTCGCACACCATCTCATCGGTGACGCCATATTCGCTGAGGACACGGTGGGCAATGCCCTCCTCCTCACGGATCAGACCAAGCAGCAGATGCTCGGAGCCAACGTAGCCGTGGCCCATCTCCTCCGCCGCTTCCTGACTCAGACGCAGGGCCTCCTCGGCCCGGGGGGTGAATTTATTCTCGCTCATAAAATAGCACTTCCTCTCTTAGCTATGGTGTTTCGCGCCGGGCTTATTGCTCCAGCGCCCGCAGCTCATCCCGCAGCTTGGCGGCTTCCTCGAAGCGCTCCGCCTCCACTGCCAGATTCAGCTGCGTTTGCAGCGCGTTGCGCTTGCGCTGCTTGGTCAGCGCGTCCTGCTCGTCCTTGGGCAGCAGGTCGCTGTGCTCCTCTGCGGCCGGCACGCTTTCCCGCGCCTGTCCCAGTACGTCCACCGGCTCGGGAAATTCGGTGAGCATCCGGGAGCCAAACCCATTGAAGAACGGCTCCAGCATCCCGAAGGGGCGGGAGAAGAAATCTCCGAACAGGCCGCCGGTCATACCGGCGGAGCGGAAGGAATCGGTGTAGCCCAGCTCCTCCGCACACTGGGGGCAAAGGTGGATCTGCGTCACCTTGCCGTTGATATTGCTCTTATAGTAGAACGTAGCCTCGTTCTTTCCACAACGATCACATCTCATAATCGTAACCTCCTTGCTGAAAAATCAGACCGAATGAATCAGGATCTGCTTAAAAATATCGGCCCGCAGCGTGTTGCGCTGCTCCTTGGCGACGGAGTGCAGCGCCTGCTCGCCGGTGGCGGACAGAAGCGCCTGCCCCAGCTCCCGGCTGATGGCCTCGGATTCCACCAGATTCTGGGTGATGGCCCGTGCGCTGGCGTGATCCAGCGTGCCGCCGATGGAATTGATGACGTGCATCAACAGCGTCTGCCGGTCTACCTGCACCCGCGTGATGCGGATGTAGCCGCCGCCGCCCCGCCGCGACTCCACAATGTAGCCGTGCTCGGGGGAGAAGCGGGTGGACATGACGTAGTTGATCTGACTTGGCACGCAGTTGAACCGCTGCGCCAGATCGCTGCGCTGAAGCTCCAGCGCGCCGCCGGCCTCCTCCAGCTCCTGCTGGATGAATCCGGCGATGATATCAGAGATGCCCATGCGCACATTCCACCTTTCTGCAAAATCTATTTTGACTTTGCCTTTCTTTGACCTTGAGTATAGTATAGCACGTTCTTTTCGGTTGTCAACACCTGTTTTTGACTTTTCTTGACCAAAAGTGTAAACAATTTTTGAACGAGGATGCACCGCGAAGCCGCCCTCTGTACAAATCCGCCGCGATGGGGTATACTATCCCCAAATCGCAAACTGATACAGAAAGGAAACTGCCTATGAACATCAACTGGAACGATCCCAACTTTCAGGGCTTCGGCCGTCAGCCCCGCCCCAAAAAGGAGCGTAAGCCCGTGGGAACGCCGCTGGGCCGCACGCTGCTGAATCTGGCGGTGACGCTGGCCTTTGCTGCCGTGTACTACTATGTGGTGCTGCCGCCTATCAACCTGAAAAGCGAGGAATTCTACATCTTCGTGCTGCTGAGCTGCGCCGTGTACGCCGTGTGCGCCGTGTTGACCTCCGGCTTTCAGGGCGACGGCGTCAAGGGCTATGTGGGCTTTTTGAAGAAGCAATGCACCATCCCGTTTATCGTCGCCGTGGGGCTCGCCGTCACCGCGCTGGTAGGCGCCGTGTTGGGCTGGCAGCTGTTCCGTGCCGGCAGCTACCGGGATCTGCTGACGGTGGAGGACGGCGACTTCGCCACGGAGGTGGAGGAGATCAGCTACGACCAGATCCCCATGCTGGATGCACAGTCCGCCATGAAGCTGGGCGACCGCAAGCTGGGCGAGCTGGCGGATATGGTGTCCCAGTTCGAGGTGGCGGAGGACTATACCCAGATCAACTATCAGGGCCGCCCCGTCCGTGTGACGCCCCTGCGGTACGGTGACATTATCAAGTGGCTGAATAACCGCGCCCAGGGTCTGCCCGCTTACCTCATCATTGACATGGTCACCCAGAACGTGGAGGTGGTGCGGCTGGATGAGGGGATCCACTATACCACTGCCGAGCATTTCAGCCGCAACCTGTACCGGCATCTGCGGTTCCACTACCCTACCTTCATGTTTGACGATCCCGCCTTCGAGATCGATGAGAACGGCGACCCGTGGTGGGTCTGTCCCCGCGTCAGCCACACCATCGGCCTGTTCGGCGGCCGGGACATCGTGGGCGCGGTGCTGGTCAACGCCGTTACCGGCGAGAGCGCCTACTACGAGGTGGGCAGCGTACCCAACTGGGTGGACCATGTCTTTACCGCCGAGCTGATCATGCAGCAGTACGACTACCACGGCACCTATGTCAACGGTTTTATCAACTCCCTGTTTGGCCAGCGGGATGTCACCGTCACCACCGAGGGCTATAACTATATCGCCATCGGGGACGATGTGTATATGTACACCGGCGTCACCTCCGTGGTGTCCGACCAGTCCAACATCGGCTTTATCCTGTCCAACCAGCGTACCAAGGAGACACGCTTTTATCTGGTGGCCGGCGCCAAGGAATACTCCGCCATGGACAGCGCCGAGGGACAGGTGCAGCAGATGCGGTACACGGCCACCTTCCCGCTGCTGCTGAACATCTCTGACCAGCCCACCTATTTCATGGCGCTGAAGGACGCGGCGCAGCTGGTGAAGATGTACGCCATGGTCAATGTCAGCCAGTACCAGATCGTGGCTACCGGCGCCACTGTGGCGGACTGCGAGCGCAACTATCGCCAGATGCTGCTCAACGGCAATCTCATCGACGAAGAGACCGGGACCCTCCCGGAGGAGCAAATGGCACTTACCGCCGCCCACAGCGGCGTTATCAGCGATATCCGCAGCGCCGTGATGGACGGCAATACCGTCTACTTCCTGCAAATCGACGGTGTGTGGTATAGCGGCAAGGCCGCCGACACCCCGGAGTTGATCCTGCTGAATGTGGGCGACGTGGTGACGGTGCGATGCTATGCCGCGGCAGGAGGCATAGCCCAGCCTATTTACAGCATCACCGCCAACACCGCAGCTCCGGACGCAGAACCAGAGGATGCGCCCGCCGCCTGACAAACGCAGAAAAACACCGGCTCATAGAGCCGGTGTTTTTACGTTTCAGATCACTTGGAAGATAAAGAATTTCAGGTAATTCGTCTCCTCCACACCCCAGAGAATGGGGTGGTCGGCGCACTGCTGCCGCGCCTCGATCTGCCGCAGCTGTACCCCCGCGTCCCGGGCGGCGCTGCGCAGCATCTTGATGAACAGCTCCTCCGTGGCAAAGTGACTGCACGAGCAGGTGGCCAGATAGCCGCCCCGGGGCAGCAGCTTCATGGCCCGGTAGTTGATCTCCTTGTAGCCGGTCATGGCGCTGGCTACGGTTTTGCGGCTCTTGGTGAAGGCGGGCGGGTCGAGGATGATGAAATCGTATTTCCGCGGCTGCTTTTCCAGCTGGGGCAGCAGGTCGAATACGTTGGCGGCCATGCAGTCCATAACGCCGTCCAGCCCGTTGCGGCGGGCGTTCTCCGCCGCGCACTGTACCGCGAACTCCGATACGTCCACGGCGGTGACGTGGGCCGCGCCGCCCCGCGCAGCGTTGAGGGCGAAGGAGCCGGTATGGGTGAAGCAGTCCAGCACCGTCCGTCCCTTGGCAAGACGGGACACCGCCAGACGGTTGTACTTCTGATCCAGGAAGAAGCCGGTCTTTTGGCCGTTCTCAAAATCCACGGTGTAGCGGATGCCGTTTTCCACGATGTCCACCGTTGTCTGCGACGGCGGCGTCTCACCGGGCAGGGGATACCAGCCCTTGCCCTGCGCCATGCCCTCCAGCTCGCGGATGGCCACGTCGTTGCGCTCGTAGATGCCCCGGATATCCTGCCCATCCTCCCGCAGCACCTTGGCCAGCAGGGGGAACAGACGGGACTTGATGCGCTCCATGCCCAGACTCAGCGTCTGGGTCACCAGCACGCTCTCAAAACGGTCCACCGTCAGACCGGGGAACAGATCGGCCTCCCCGAAGATCACGCGGCAGCAGCGGCTGTCCGTCTCGCCCATCACCGTCTTGCGGTACTCCCAGGCGTAGCGGATGCGCCGCTCCCAGAAGGCGTCGGAGAAGTCGTCGTTGGCGTTGCGGCTCACCAGCCGCACCCGGATCTTGGAGCGGCTGTTGTAGAAACCACAGCCCAGCCAGCTGCCCCGGCGGCTCACCACGTCCACCAGTCCGCCGTCCTCCGCCGCGCCGTCCACGGCGGTGACCTCGCCCTCGTAGACCCACGGGTGTCCGCCGGTCAGCGCGGCCTCCCCCTTGGGGGTGATGATGATCTTGGGATAGGGACGTGCAGCTTTCATGGTACATACCGCCTTTCATTTCGTGGGCAACATGATAACACATCTTCCCGCCGTTTTCCATATAAATGTGGTGATGACATTCGATGAAAGGGGAATGACCATGCCAAGTGTGTTTCTAAGTCCCAGCACGCAGGAATACAATCCGTATATCACCGGCGCGGGCAGCGAGGAGTATTTCATGAACCTCATCGCCGACGCCATGGAGCCGTATCTCACCGCCAACACCATCCGCTTCGGGCGCAACACGCCGGAGATGACGGCTGCCAGCTCCATCCGGCAGGGCAACGCCGGGAACTATGACTTCTATCTGGCGCTCCACTCCAACGCCAGCACCGACGGCAGCCGGGAGGGCTTCATCCGGGGCATCATCGCCTTCTACTATCCCGGCAGCGCCAACGGCCAGCGTGCCGCCGACATCTTCGTGCGGAACCTCCAGACCATCTACCCGCTGCCGGAGAAGGTCTATGCCCGCTCCACCACCACGCTGGGGGAGGTGCGGCGGCCCCGGATGCCCGCCGTGCTGCTGGAGCTGGGATACCACGACAACTACGCCGATGCCCGCTGGATACAAAGCAGCGTCCAGGCCATCGCCGCCAACCTCGTATTGTCCCTGACGGAGTATTTCGGGCTGCCGTTTATCACACCCATCACGCCGTGGCGCGGCACGGTACGCACCCAGTCGGGGAGCCTGAATCTGCGGGAATATCCGTCCCCGTCGGGGCGGGTCGTCGCGCAGCTGCCGTCCGGCACGGCGGTGACGGTCTACGGCCGCACCGGCCAGTGGTACAGCGTGGGCCGGGAGGGGCAGCTGGGCTATGCCGCCGCCGCGTATATCCAGTAACCGCCGGTTGTTGGCAAAATCGAGAAACTGCCCAAAAAACACCGGGGATTTTTGCCGTTTGCCCTTGACAGTTGACCATAATATGTTTACTATTGTATAGGATTATTATCGGGAGGATAGGGGTCTCTTTCGATTATTGTCTATTGGCACATTTTGTGCCGTACCATAAAACCCATCACAACATAGGAGGAATGAACAGTGACCGCAACAGGTTGGATCGTGGCGGCAGCCGCGTTTGTTGTGGCGGCGGTGGTCTTTTTCCTCCTCGGCATTCGCTACCGCAAGGGCGTAGCGGAAAAAGAAATCTCCAGCGCGGAGGAAGAAGCCACGCGCATCATCAACGAGGCAATTAAAAGCTCTGAGAACAAGAAGCGGGAAGCGCTACTCGAAGCAAAAGAAGAGATTTTGAAAAACCGCAGCGAATACGAGAGGGAAGTGAAGGAACGCCGCGCCGAGCAGCAGAAGCAGGAGCGCCGTTTACAGCAGAAAGAGGAAAATCTCGATCATAAGACCGAGATGATCGAAAAGAAGGAGGAGGCGCTGGCTCAGAAGCACGCCGCCGCCGATAAGGAGCAGGAGGAGATCAAGCTCATCAAGCGCAGCCAGACCGAAATGCTGGAGCGCATCTCCGGCTTCACGGCGGAGCAGGCCAAGGACTACCTGATCGCACAGGTGGAGTCCGAGGTCACCCATGAGACGGCGCTGAAGATCAAGGAGATCGAGGCCCGTGCCAAGGACGAGGCCGACCAGCGCGCCCGTGAGATCGTGGCCACCGCCATCCAGCGCTGTGCCGCCGACCATGTGGCTGAGATCACCGTCAGTGTGGTACCCCTGCCCAATGACGAGATGAAGGGCCGCATCATCGGCCGTGAGGGCCGCAATATCCGGACGCTGGAGACGCTGACCGGCGCCGATCTTATCATCGACGATACCCCGGAGGCCATTACCGTCTCCTGCTTTGAGCCGGTTCGCCGCGAGGTGGCGCGTCTGGCACTGGAGAAGCTCATCGCCGACGGCCGCATCCACCCCACCCACATTGAGGAGATGGTGGAGAAGGCCCGCCGCGAGGTGGACGGCGTCATCCGCGCCGAGGGCGAGCGCGCCGTGCTGGAAACCGGCGTCCGCAGTCTGCACCCCGAGCTGCAGAAGCTGCTGGGCCGTCTGCATTACCGCACCAGCTACGGCCAGAACGTGCTGCAGCACTCTATCGAGGTCAGCCACATCGCCGGCATGATGGCCGCCGAGCTGGGCGCCGACGTACAGGCTGCCAAGCGCGCCGGTCTGCTCCACGATATCGGCAAGGCCCTTGACCACGAGTTCGAGGGTACCCATGTGGCGCTGGGTGTGGAGTACGCCCGCAAGTACCGGGAGAAGGAAGACATCATCCACGCCATTCAGGCGCACCACGGCGATGTGGAGTGCAAGACGCTGGTGGCCTGTCTGGTACAGGCGGCAGACGCTATTTCCGCCGCACGTCCCGGCGCTCGCCGCGAGAATCTGGAGAACTACATCAAGCGTCTGGAGAAGCTGGAGGAGATCACCGGCACCTATCCCGGCGTGGAGAAGAGCTACGCCATTCAGGCGGGCCGCGAGGTTCGCGTCATGGTCAAGCCCGAGCAGGTGTCCGAGGACGAGATGGTCATTCTGGCACGGGAGCTGGCCAAGCGCATCGAAAACGAGCTGGAGTATCCCGGACAGATCAAGGTCCATGTCCTGCGGGAGACGAAGGTCGTGGAATACGCAAAATAAAGACCCCTACAAGCTCCGGAGCGCGTTGCACTCCGGAGCTTCTTTTGCTATAATACCCTTTAGGTGAAAGAAAGGGAGGTGCCGCGCCGATGAAACGCCTGATCCTGCTGATACTGCTGCTGGCGGCGGCACTGTCGCTGTCCGGCTGCCTGACCATCGTGGGGGACGACCCTGCGCCGGAGGAGACGCCAGAGCCGGTGGATGTGATCGATACCGTGCCGGAGACGGAGGTCTGGACGCGGCAGCACAAGTCTGTCTGGGGCGGTGAGCCGCAGCCGGTCAGCGCCGCCTTTGAGCGCATTTCCGGCGCAGCCGCCCACGGTATGACCACCGGGCAGGAGCTTCTGCTGCTGGACTTTATGGACTGCTACTACCAGTCCGTCTGCAATTTGCAGGTCATCGACCCCGCCGTACTGTTTACCAACCACGACCAGTCCGCCTACCACAGGACGGTCTGGCGCACGCTGGCGGCCATCCGGCGGATGGCGCCTATCGACCTCCACGCCGAGTCGTACAGCTACTCCCTGCGCTGCACGGAGCTGACGCAGGACGGCGACACGGCGGAGCTGACGGTGCTGGAGAGCAGCGTGGTTTACTTTGCCGGACTGGACGGGCTGCCCTCCGAGCAGTGGAACGTGCAGCACGATTTTCAGCTCCGGCGCATCAGCGGCGACCGCTGGCGCATCGTGACCCACGACTCCGACGACAACCCCTATTACAACGCCGACTATGACGACGATACCGATACCGACCGCAACCTGCCGCTGCTGCTGGCCTGCATCGAGGCGCGCAGGACGGATCCCCGCGAGCCGTGGACGCCCGCCGTCACATGGGATCACGACTACGACCGCGCCGCCGCGCTGGACTATATGCTGACATACAGCGCCAAGCGAAACCCGTCCTATAAGGCCTATGACGACGTGGGCGGCAACTGCATGAACTTCGGCTCGCAGGTGTTGACCGCCGGCGGCATTCCCGCTTTGCCCGGCGGCTATGAGGACGGCTGGTTCTACAACAGCAGCCGCAGCGTCTCGCTGCCGTGGGTCAATGTGGGCGGCTTCCTCGATCTGGCGGCCGAGCATACCGGCTCCGGCCTTGTGGCGGTGGTGAATGCGCCCTATTTCACCGGCGAGGTGGGGGATATCATCACCATGGGCGTGGAGAAGCCGCGGAACCACACCACGGTGATCTGCGGCGTGCTTGCCGATGAGGAGGGGCAGACCGTGGACTATCTATTGTGCTCCAACACCGCCAATCTGCGGAACTATCCGGCCTCCGCGTACTACTATGCCAACCGCCAGCTCACCAGGATACTGGGCTGGAACGACTGACCTAAAAGGAGAAAAAACCATGGAATACCGTGTTTTAGCGCTGGGCGACGTGGCCAGCGAGACGGGACTTACACTGCTGGAAAAGAAGCTGCGCGCCTTCAAGCGGGAACAGCGCATCGACTTCACCGTGGTCAACGGGGAGAACATCTCCGGCACCGGCCTGACCCGGGTGCAGGCGGAGGAGCTGCTGGCCGCCGGCGCCGATGTGGTCACGCTGGGCAACCACACCTTCGGCAAGCCCCAGATCGCCCCGTTTCTGGACGAGAACCGCTACATCCTGCGCCCCGCCAACTTTACGGGCCGTGCCGCCGGCCGCGGCTGCGCCGTCTGTGACTGCGGCGCGTTCTCCGTGGCGGTGCTGGTGCTCATCGGCCGCTGCGACTTGGATTTCAACGCCGACAACCCCTTTACCACGGCGGATCGCCTGCTGAAGACACCGGACAAGCCCACCTTCACGCTGGTGGAGTTCCACGCGCAGGCCACCAGCGAGAAGCTGGCCATGGCCTACTATCTGGATGGCCGCGTCTCGGCCCTGTGGGGTACCCACACCCATGTGCCCACCGCCGATGCCCGGGTGTTCCCCAAGGGTACGGGCTACGTCACCGATCTGGGTATGACCGGCCCGGTGGAGTCCGTGCTGGGCATCCGTCCGGAGCAGTCCATGGAGTTCTTTCTGGGCGGGCAGCCTGGCCGCTATCAGGCGGCGGACGGCCCCTGCGCGGCGCAGGGCTGCATTTTTACGTTAAACAGCGACACCGGCCTTTGCACCGGCGTGGAGCGTATAGAGATCAAATAAAAGGAGAAGCTGCATCATGTCTGTGGAAAAAGTAAAAGCCTATCTGGCGCCTTACGGTGTCAATGATCGTATCCGCGAGTTCGACGTGTCCAGCGCCACGGTGGAGCTGGCTGCGCTGGCCGTGGGCGTGGAGGGCGCCCGCATCGCCAAGACCCTGAGCTTCAAGGTAGGGGAGGATCCCATTCTGGTGGTGGCCGCCGGTGACGCCAAGGTGGACAACAGCAAATATAAGCACTTCTTCGGCGCCAAGGCCAAGATGCTCACCGCCGAGGAGGCGGTGGAGCGTATCGGCCACGCCGTAGGCGGCGTGTGTCCCTTTGCCCTGCCCGAGGATGTCAAGACCTATCTGGACGTATCCCTCAAGCGCTTTGAGACGGTGTTCCCCGCTGTGGGCAGCGCCGCCAGCGCCATTGAGCTGACCTGCGACGAGCTGGAGCGCTGCTGCGGGAAGAACTTTGTCCAGTGGGTGGATGTGTGCAAGGGCTGGCAGGACGAGGAGGCATGATGGTGCGCGTTCTGCACGCCGGGGACTTCCATCTGGACAGTGCCTTCGGCGCCCTGACACCGGACCAGGCCCGCCAGCGCCGTGCCGAGAGCCGGGAGAGCGTACAGCGTCTGGTGGACTGGGCCAACGACCACGAGATACAGCTGATGCTGCTGGCAGGCGACCTCTTTGACGGCGCCGCCATTGGCGGCGATACCGCCCGCCTGCTGGCGGAGGCACTGGGCAGCTTTCAGGGGCAGGTGGTCATCGCCCCCGGCAACCACGACCCCTACACCGCCCGCAGTGCCTACGCCCGCACACTGTGGCCTGACAATGTGCATATCTTTACAGAGGATCGGATGCAGACCATCCTGTTCCCCCAGTACGGCTGCGCCGTCCACGGCGCCGCCTTTACCGCGCCGGAGGAGGCGGAGGACCGGGTGCTGTCCGGCTTCACCGCCCCCGACGACGGACTGGTGCATATCGGCCTGATCCACGGGGAGCTGACCGGCTCTGAAAGCCGTTATCGCCCGCTGACCACCGCCGCTGTGATGGCCTCCGGCCTGCACTATCTGGCGCTGGGTCATGTCCACGGCTGCTCCGGTGTTCTCCGCGCCGGTACCGTACCCTACGGCTACTGCGGCTGTCTGGAGGGCAGGGGCTTTGACGAGCTGGGGGACAAGGGCTTCCTGGCCGGTGAGGTGTCGCCGGAGGAGGCAGCGCTGCAATTCATCCCCTTTGCCCGCCGCCGCTACCGCATCATGGAGGTGGACGTGACGGAGGGCGACCCGGCGGAGACGGCCTTGGCCGCCATCCCGCAGGGGTGGAGCGAGGATGTGTGCCGCATCGTCCTCACCGGCAGCCCCGCCGCGCCGGTGCGTCCGGAGCGGATCGAGACCGCGCTGGCCGGGCGCTTTTACGCCCTGCAGGTGCGGGATAAGACCACGGCCCGGCAGGAGCTGTGGGAAAGGTGCGGCGAGGACACCCTGCGGGGCTTGTTCCTCCGAAATTTGCGGGACAGGTGCGGCGATGATCCCCAGTCCCGCCGTCTGATGGAGCAGGCGGCTGCCTTCGGACTGGCCGCGATCGACGACCGGGAGGTATAGACCATGAAAAAGATCCTGATGATCGGCACCGGCGGCACCATTGCCTCCGAAAAGACGCCCTCCGGCCTGACGCCGGAGCTGACCACGGAGCAGCTGCTGTCCTTTATTCCCGGCATTGCGGCGCTCTGCCATGTGGACTGCCTCCAGCTGTACAGTCTGGACAGTACCAACATCCGGCCGGAGCACTGGCTGGGCATCGCCGCCGCCATTCGTGACCGCTACGACGACTACGACGGCTTTGTCATCGCCCACGGCACCGATACCATGGCCTACACCGCCGCCGCCCTCAGCTATCTGGTGCAGGGCAGCCCCAAGCCCATCGTGCTCACCGGCGCGCAGAAGCCCATCTGGTTTGACGGCACCGACTCCAAGCGCAACCTGACCGATGCGTTCTTGTATGCCTGCCGGGGGTGCGGCGGCGTCCAGATCGTGTTCAACGGCAAGGTGATCCTCGGTACCCGCGCCCGCAAGACCTGCTCCAAGAGCTTCCACGCCTTCTCCAGCGTTAACTACCCCGATCTGGCGGTGGTGCAGGACGGCCACCTGCTGCAATATATGCGCTGTGCCTGCTACCCCCGCCCACTGTTCTATGATACGCTGGACAGCCGCGTGGGACTGCTGAAGCTGATCCCCGGTACGTCCAGCGAGTTGATCGACTTCATGCTGGACCGGCACGACGGCCTCATCATCGAGTCCTTCGGCGTGGGCGGCCTGCCGGAATACGAGGGGGCTGATTTCTACGACGCGGTGCGCCGCGGCGTGGAGCGGGGCAAGATCGTGGTCATGACCACGCAGGTACCCAACGAGGGCAGCGACCTGACGGTGTACCATGTGGGCGGCCGCCTGAAAAGCACCCTCCGGCTGCTGGAGGCCTACGATATGACCACGGAGTCGGCGGTGGCCAAGCTCATGTGGATCCTGGGTCAGACGCGGGACTTCAACGAGGCGGAGCGTCTGTTCTACCGGCCGGTGGCCCGCGATATCCTGTACGAAAATTGATTTTAACACAAGAAACGGCGCGCCGCAGGCGTGCCGTTTTTGTATACTTTTGCGCCGTTTTTCCCATACTATCCGAAAATGTGCGGGGAGGACGCAAGGCATGAAACAGAATTTTTCCGCCAGAACGACGGCGTTGGACGATGTGCTGGGCGTAGGGCGCTGCTTCGACATGACGGCCCGCGACCTGACCATCGGCGGCCGCCGCGCCCGGCTATGGGTGGTGAACGGCTACGCGCAGGAGGGCGTTCTGGAGCGTATCATCGCCCAGTGGCTGGCGGCGCCCGACCTGACGGACATGAAAACGCCGGACGCGTTTCTCCGGCGCTTTGTCACTGCCTGCGATGCCGCCGTCTGCCTGAAAAAGGAGGCGGCGGTGCTGGGCGTTTTCTCCGGCAAGACGCTGCTGGTGGTGGACGGCTGGGACGGCGGTATTCTGATGGACGTGAAGCAGTTTCCCACCCGATCCATCGAGGAGCCGGACACCAGCCGTGTACTCCGGGGCAGCCACGACGGCTTCGTGGAGAATCTGATGCAGAACGCCGCCCTGCTGCGCCGCCGCATCCGCGACTCCCGCCTGACGCTGGAGCGGGTGCAGCTGGACAACCGCTCCCACACCGATGTGGTGCTGTGCTACATGGACGGGGAGGCCGACCCCGATCTGCTGGCGGAGATACGGAAAAAACTGGAAAATATGCAGGTGGGCTCCATCGCCATGAGCCAGGAATCGGTGGCGGAGGCCCTGTCGCCCCGGCAGTTCTGGAACCCTTTTCCCAAGGTCCGGTATACGGAGCGCCCCGACGTGGCCACGGCCTGCATCATGGAGGGCGACGTGGTGGTGATGGTGGACAACTCCCCGTCGGCGCTGCTGCTGCCCACCACGCTGCTGCGGTTCACCGAGGAGATCAACGACTACTACTTCCCGCCCCTCATCGGCTCCTATCTCCAAATCGTCCGCATGGCGGTGCTGCTGCTGACATTGTTTGTCACGCCGGTGTGGTATCTGCTGGTGAAAAACCCCGATACCCTCCACGAGAACCTGCATTTCCTGCTGATACAGGACGAATATTACGTTCCGCTTATCCTCCAGCTTTTGCTGGTGGAGCTGATCATCGACGTACTGAAGCTGGCGTCCCTCAACACGCCGGATGTGCTGAGCAACTCCTTCAGCATGATCGGCGCCCTGATCTTGGGGGACTTCGCGGTGCAGGCGCGCTGGCTGGTGCCGGAGGTGCTGGTGTACATGGCCTTCGTGGCCATCGCCAACTACGCCCAGCACAGCTACGAGATGGGCTACGCCACCAAGCTGTGCCGGATGCTGCTGCTGATCCTCATCTGGCTCTTTGACCTGTGGGGACTGCTCGCCGGTGTGGCGGCCATACTGGTGATGATGGCGGTCACCAAGCCGCTGGTGGGCAAGGGATACCTCTACCCGCTCATCCCCTTTGACGGCAAAAAATTAAAGCGTCTGCTGCACCGCGTCCCCATCCGTAAGGACAACAGCTAAGTGCAAAAGCCATAAAATGCCGGGCTGCCGCTGGCAATTCACCCTGAATTTACACCGCATGACTCACCCCGTTCCGGCACAAAGTAACGCTGTCGCCGGCGACAATTCCACAAAGGGGTGAGACGCTTGTATGAACTGCGTGAAACGCATCGCACAGGCAGCCTCCGCAAAGGCAACGCAAGGCTGCTCGCTTTGGTTTTTTCCCTCTCACTGTGTCTCCAACTGGTCTGGGCCGCCCCCGGAGAGCGGACAGTGATCCCACTGGGCAAGGCCGTGGGCATCAAGCTGTTTGCCGACGGCGCGCTGGTGGTAGGACTGTCGGAGGGCGATCCCTGTCCCGCAAAGGACTGCGGCCTGAAGGAGGGAGACCTGATCCTCTCCATGGGTGACACGAAGATCACCTCTACCGAGCAGGTACGCGCACTCCTGCAGGACAACGGCTGCGAGCCGCTGGTCATGACCGTCCGGCGCAGCAGCCGGACGCTGACCGTCACCGCCGTACCCGTGCAGGGCGTTGACGGCGCGTGGCAGCTGGGGGCGTGGATCCGCGACAGCATGGCCGGTATCGGCACGCTGACCTACTACGACCCCGCCACCGGCAGCTACGGCGCGCTGGGCCATGGCATCACCGACGTGGACACCGCCAAGCTGATGCCGCTGGCCTCCGGCTCCATTATGGAGACCACGGTGAAGGCGGTGAAAAAGGGCGTCAAGGGAGACCCCGGCGAGCTGAAGGGCGACTTCTCCGTCCAGCGTGACGTGGGTACCGTCTCCATCAACAGCGACGGCGGTATCTTCGGCACGGTGGCGGATCCTGATTTCCTCCAGACGGGTACGCCCGTTCCCGTCGCCACAGCCCGTCAGGTAAAGCCCGGCCCTGCCACCATTCTGGCCACTATCTCCGATGATGACACGGCGGAATACACGGTGGAGATCGTCCGGGTGTTCCCCGGCAGCCAGTCCACCCGCAACCTGCTGCTCCGCGTGACGGACCAGCGGCTGCTGGATACCACCGGCGGCATCGTACAGGGCATGAGCGGCAGCCCCATCCTCCAGAACGGACGGATCGTGGGCGCTGTGACCCATGTGCTGCTGAACGACCCCGCACAGGGCTACGGCATTCTCATGGAGAATATGCTGGCCATGGCGGGATAAAAGGGGGGGTACGCCTATGCAGTCTCTGCTCATCAAGGACACCACCCGCGCACAGCGTGAGGAGATCGTGCGCCGGGCGCTCAGCGTCTGCGGTGATGGCTGCGACGGCTGTAACGGCTGCGGCAATACCGGCGGCGGCCGTGTGGACAGCATCTATCAGCCGTATATCGACGGTGAGAAGGAGCTGGCGGAGATCAACGCGGCCTACGCCGCCGGGCGCAAGCCGGTGCGGTAAAACGGAAAAGGGGAGCAGATCGGAAGAGCGTCGTGT
>ERZ506979.159-NODE-159-length-56500-cov-19.144654_pt1 | contig 56500 bp, 57 predicted proteins | sample MGYA00512887_ERZ506979 | MGnify/ENA metagenome assembly ERZ506979 | reverse complement strand
TAGTACGTCATGTTGCACCGCTTCAAGCGTCATTCGAAACCGGTATGACCGCTAGAGGCGCACCGAATTAGCCGTCAATTGCAATTGTGTTTGTAAGAGTAGAAATTGTATTTTGTGATACAATTTCTACTCTTTTTTTGTCTAAATTTCATCAAATTAACAAATGATACTATAATTTATTGAAGAAATAAATCATATATTGGACAATTCTTAAGAGGAGTTGTCTTTTCTTTTGTACTACATATTGTTCTTGCGTGTCATTAATTGCAGTGGTAAACTGAAGCTAAGAAAAAGTTAGTTTTATCTAACATTTTGAGGGTTGATTATGAAATTTTATGAAAGCGGAGATCAAAGTAAACCAGTCATCTTTTTGTTTCCAGGCACTTGTTGCTTATATAGTAGTTTTGATCATGTGTTAGAAGGATTACATGCATATTTCTATACGGTGGCTGTTTCTTATGATGGTTTTGATCCAAATGAGAATACTCAATTTTATTCGATGGAAGAAGAGTGTGAAAAGATTGAAAAAGAAATAATGGATCATTATGGGGGAAGAATTAAGGCTGCTTATGGCTGTTCACTTGGAGGCAGCTTTGTTTCTTTGTTGATTCAAAGAAAAAGAATTCATATTGATCATGGCATTATTGGAAGTAGTGATATGGATGAGGTTGGAAAGGTGATGGCTACAATTCAGGCGTCTATAGTAACGCCTATTATGTATAAAATGGTGCATACAGAAACACTTCCAAAGTTCATGGAGAAAAAGATCGCACAAATGGATGATTCGAAGAAGAAATTGGTGAATGGATTTTTAGATATGTTTGGTTTAGGTGGTTCTTGGATCACAAAGAAGAGTATTTATAATCAGTTCTATTCGGATTTAGTGACAAAAGTACAACACAATATGGATGTTCTAAATATAATAATTCACGTATTCTATGCGACCAAAATGGGTAAAAAATATGAAAAGAGATACTATACATATTTTAAGAATCCGGATATTCATCGATTTAATATGCAGCATGAAGAATTGTTTTGTTGCCACGCTAACAAGTGGATAGAAGAAGTAAGAAATGTTGTAATTGGAGATGTTGGATTATGAAATCAAAAATAGATATTACAGGTGTTTCAGAGACAATGCTTCAGACTTTATATGCTAGAGCAAAAAAAACGAATAGTCAAAATGCAAAAATCAAGGATGATATTGCCGTACATATTGTTGAAAATATAGATTATGATTTTTCTAAAGCTGATAAAGATAGTGCTATGAGTAATGGTGTTATCGCAAGAACGATTGTATTGGATCGTATGGTCGAACAATATTTAAATGTTCATACAAATGCAGTTGTAGTAAATATTGCATGTGGATTGGATACTCGTTGTTACAGAATGAAAGGTAAATATCTTCGTTGGTATAATCTTGACTTGCCTCAAACTATGAAAATAAGGGAACAGTTTCTTACTAAAACAGGGCCAATGTATCAAATCGCAAAATCAGCTATGGATGATTCTTATATTCATGATATTGAGTATCATGGAGAAGATATTCTAGTGATCATTGAAGGGTTAACTATGTATTTAGACGAAAAAGAAGTGTTGAAGATGTTTTCTATTATTGAAAAATCCTTTAAAAAAGTAACTGTTCTTGTCGAAACTATGTCGCCTTTTGTAGTAAAGCATATGAAAGAAAAGTCGATAGATCAAAGTAATGCTAAATTTTTATGGGGTGTAAAGAATGGAAATGAACTACAAAAGATTTTACCAGAGTTTATTTTTGAAAAGGAAGTTAGTTTGATTGAAGGTATGAAAGAATTGCATCCTATTTATCATTTGTTTGGATGGATTCCATTGGTTCGAAATATTTCAAATAAAATTATAGTTTTGAAGAATCGGAGTTAATATGGATGAAGAAAATTCATTTTGAAGTACACACAGACGGATTTTATGGTGACTATTGGAAATGAAAAACGGATTCAGATTGTGCGATGATTGCCATTATTGGTGATGATTCCCAGGATTATTTGGCCCGTACATCTGAAAAATGGTTACATAAACTAGGATTAAATGTAATGACTATGTCACCCGCAAAAAAAGATTATGGACATCATAATTATCCTTTAGAACGAATAGAGAATGCGATAAGATGGCTAAAAGTACATGGAAATAAGAAGGTTGGAATTGTGGGTGCATCCACTACAGGAACACTAGCACTTACGGTAGCTTCTTATTTTGAAGATATCACTTTGACAATTGGCTTAACTCCAAGTGATTTTATTTGGCAAGGCTTTATGCAAGGCGAAAAAGATGGTTGTAAAGAATGGCCAATCGAAGGGGAATCACTATTTTCTTATAGAGAAAAATCACTTCCATATATGCCATTTTGTTACAAGCATCCTCAATATTGCATGTGATTGAACAAGAAACAAAGCGAACGGGTGATATGATCAATTCTAGAAAGTTGTTTGATGATTCAGAAGCCGTTCATCCGATTTTGGAAGAAGAAAAAATCAAGATTGAAAAGATTCATGGAAAACTATTGTTGATTGGTGCTGAAGATGATGTGTTGTGGGATGCTGCAAAATACATTCGTCGCATGGAAGAACGAGAACATATATGCAAGTTAGAAGCTGTTGTGTATAAATATGGGACTCATTTTGTTTTTCCGGAAAGCATGTTAAAGATGATGCTTCCAATTGGTTCAGCAAGCTTTGTAAAATTTGCGTTTCAATCCGCAAGAAAACATCCAAAGGAATGCCTTGAAACACGCATAGATATTGATGTTCGTATTAGGAATGCGATTGAAGTATGGAAAAAAGGTGAAGTTGGATATGACGGATAAAATACAAAATGCGTATGAAGCATCAAAGAATATTTATGATAATGTTTTGACACAGGGAAATATTTTCAGTAAGTTGTATATTAAAATATTTTGGAATGGTACAAACGATAATGATATAGCACAGAAAGTATTATCATATATTCCAAATGATTTTTCAGGTAATCTTCTAGATGTTCCAGTCGGAACAGCTGTATTTACTGAACACAAGTGGATAGCTTTAAAAGATGCGCATATTACTTGTCTTGATTATAGTATGGATATGCTTAAACAAGCTAAGAAAAGATTTGATGGGTATACGCATATTAAATGTATTCAGGGGGATGTATCCAATTTAAAAATGAATGATGAATCCTATGATATTGTGGTTTCTATGAATGGATTTCATGCTTTTCCAGATAAGAAAAAGGCATTTCAAGAAACGTGGCGAGTTTTAAAACCAGGTGGTACCTTTATAGGATGTTTCTATATTAGGGGTAAATCTAAAAGAACAGATTGGCTTGTAAATCATATTCTTTCTAAGAAAGGATGGTTCACCCCACCATTTCAAACGGAGGAAGAACTTAGAAATATTCTAAAAGAGATGTACAAACAAATAGATCTTCACATGGATGGATCGTTGGTATATTTTTGTTGCACAAAATAATGTATGGATAGCAGGTGAGATTATGTTGTTTCAAACAATTGGAAATGAATTGAATCCTGTGATTTTATTTTTTCATGCGAGGGGTGTAACTGGAGAAAGCAGTATGCCAATTGCCAAGAAATTAGCGGATAAATATTATTGTGTTATGCCAACATCTACTGTTTATTGTTCAAATCAAAAGTATCTAGGTAAAAGTAATGAGATACAACAGATTAAACGATTTTTAAGTGATCATGGGATCAAAGAGATTGAACTAGTAGTAGCATCTTCGATTGGTGCAGATCTTGCGATGGTATTTCTAACAGATACAAAAATACCGGTTAAGCATATATTCTTTGATGGTGGTCAATTTGCACAGATTGGTAAGATAACACGTAGAATTATGGTTCCATTTTTATATGTGGCCATGAAAAGCTTGTATTGGACAAATGGGAAAACATTGAAGAAAATTATGTGGTGTGACGATGATAATATTAAGCCTTATTTCATAGAAGCAGGAAAGAATTTGTCATATACAAATTTGAGAAAACAGATGGATGATAGTCTAGAAGATAAGCCATTTCCAAAATTATCAGAAGAGCTACAAAAACATACATTCTGGGAATTTGGAAGTAATGAAGATCATTTTAAATATCGAAATGCAGTGATGCAAGCCTATAAATATGGGAACTTTCCAGTTTTTGAGGGATTGAACCATATGGAGTATCAAATTCGGTATCCAGATGGATTTGCCAGAATGTTAGAAATGATTATTAAGACAGATCAATTACCTGAGTTGACATTTTGAAAGAAGGTATTATAAAAATGTTGTTATTTTTACAAAATGTTTTATATTGTCTGTTGTATGCATTATTAATAAAATGTGCAGTAAAAAACGATGGGCGTAACTGTTTATATTTTTATCCGAAAGATTTTTTAGAGGAAGCTCAAATACGTGGTATTGCCGATAAGAAAATTGTCATGAAAAGGGCAAAATGGTTCATGATCCCTTTTTGTATCATTATATTTGTGGCTTTGATCCTGATTATTTCTGTTTGGAATCATGTTACGGATTTAAAAACGGCATATCTTCAAGCCTGCCTATTTCTTGTGGTCATGAATTGGTTTGATGGTATTGTGATTGACAGATTATGGGTAGGACACAGCAAAATCTGGCATATAGAGGGTATGGAAAAAATTCCATATGTGAAACCTTGGAAGACTGTGTTGATAAAACGAGGAGTGGCTACTGTACTATATTTGTTGGTTGCACTTGTAGTTGCAGGAATTATGGTATTGCTTGGTGAAATTTGATCAAAGTCGTTATGTAAATATTGCGATAGTGATTTTGAGGTTTTGTAGGTTCAAATCTGAAATCCTGAAGGGATAAGTGAAAAATGATGGATAAGTATCTTAGAGAAACAGAAATGCTTGATTATTCCAATCCTGAAATACAAGAACTGATTCAAAAGAAGAAGTGGAAGGAACTGGATGAATTTGAAAGAATCAAGGGAATATATAATTTTGTAAGAGATGATGTCTTATTTGGATATAATGAAGATGATGCGATTTGTGCATCAAAAGTATTATTCGATGGCTATGGCCAATGTAGTACAAAAGGAACCTTATTTATGGCTCTTTTACGAGCTTGTCAGATTCCATGTAGAATTCATGGTTTCACAATTGATAAAAGACTTCAAAAAGGAGCCATGACAGGGTTAGTGTATTGGAGTGCACCTCCAAATATCTTTCATAGTTGGGTGGAAATATATTTTGAGAATCAGTGGATTGAACTTGAAGGATTTATTTTGGACAAGACATATCTTAAGAAATTACAGAATCAATTTCCAAATTGTAAAGGTGCATTTTGTGGATATGGTGTAGCAGTAAAAGATTTTAGAAATCCTACCATTGATTTTAATCGCAATTCTACATATATTCAAAGTGAAGGAATTACACAAGATTTTGGTGTATATGATTGTCCGGATGATTTACTAAAAGAACACCATCAACAAATGTCAAGGCTAAAAGGATTTGCCTATAGATATATAGGAAGACATTTCATGAATCGTAATGTAAAAAAGGTACGTCAAAGATGAAGTCAAAAAGAATAATTGTTGTAGTTGTTAGTAGTATTGTTTTATGTTTATCCTTATTCTTTTTATTTCAAAATGAAACAGATACAAGTACTTCTAATAAAGATTTAACCTTGATTTATGAAGAGAAAGTATCTCCAAATAAGGAATATATTTCTAATAAAAAGGATATTGTGCATTATACAATTAAAATTTATCAAGAGGATAAGAATAAGGTTTATGTTTATGCTGAATCGAATTCTCTTGTTTTTGAAAATACAAATTATTCAGTTGATTATAATCAAAAATTATCTAAAGAAGATATTCAAATTAAATGGATAACACTTTCAGGGAGTACAGAACCTAAAGAGAATGATCAACTAGGTCTTGCGAATGTCAAAATAATAAAAGATGGAAGTGTAGACAATGAGAAAGTCATTAGTTTTGTAGGTAAAGGTGTTAAGGCCATTACGGATGTAATTGGATAAAATAAGGGAGTGTGATTGTGTGAAAAAAATGATATTAGGCATTGCTTGGCAACTTATGGGGTTTCTTGGCTCAATAGCTATTTTGTGCTCAGCAACACTTCATCAATGGGATTATAACGGGATTACTGGAGTTTTAGGTAGTTTGTTGGGATTAGACTTAATAATTCCATTCATTGTTTGTATAACACTATTTATTTGTGGTTTAGTAGCCTGCTTCAAAGTAATAGGGGAAGAGTGAATTTCAATTTATAATGCAATCTAAGAACACTCGTGACTTTAGTCATGAGATGAATTAGATATGCAGATGTTAGATAAATAATTTAAAAATAATAGTGATAATCTTTCAAATCATATTATCACCAAACAAATGTTAGCGGATTGTTTGTACAGTGTGAATAAACGAGCCAAAAACTATCGAGATAAAGAAAGGGAACAAAGAGTTTATTCGAGAGGACATTACTACGTGGATAATTCTAGGTTTATTGATGGAGCTAGGGAAAAGAAACTAGAGATGTATCGAATGAAAGATACATTGTTGAAGATTTTGGCACTGGTTTGTATCCATAAAGAATTCATTGGCTATGAAACAGAAAGAATCTACAGTTATGAGACAGAGGAGTACAAAAAGTATAAGAAGCAATTCTATTATGAAGGACAGTATATGGATGATGATTATTCTATTGTGTACTTTGGAGATATTGAACTTAAGGATGAACCAATATATCACTATTACTTGTTCTATGATTTAAATTGTGGACATACGTTTCATACACCTATTAAAAAAGAAGAATTAGACAAATATTCTTTACCCATTATTGAAATTAGCGAGTTAGAAACGACGGGTCATAAAGTCAACGATTTAGTAAGTGTGCAGTTTGTACGAAAAGTGATTCGATTAATTGAAGAAAATATGTATATATTACAGTAAAAGCGCAGGAATTTCATCCTACGCTTTCTTTCTTATAATGTATAAATTTTATCTGCTCTTTTTGCCACTTCTTTTGAATGAGTGACAATAATAATGCATTTTCCTTGTTGTTTTAAATCATCAAAAATATCCATAATTTCATCACGCGTATCCGGATCTAAATTTCCAGTTGGTTCATCGGCTAAGATAATTTTTGGATCATAGCTTAAAGCCCTTGCGATAGCCACTCTTTGTTGCTGCCCTCCAGAAAGCTTTAAAATTCGACGATGAATCTGTTCTTGATCTAAACCTACTTTTTCCAATAATTCAATAGCTCTTACTTCTTTATCATTTTGATGCACATTCGCAATATCCATAGATAGAGTAACATTTTCAAGTGCCGTTAACTTATTTAATAAGTACTGACTACTCCTCACCGCAAGCAGTGAGGGTTCTTAACTGACAACATTATGCAGCAATCGTACATTAAGTATTATACAAAAAATTTTTACAGTTCTTAATAAGGATTTGTGCTATAATTTAAAATTGGAAAATATAACCGAGGTATAAGAAAGTGAAGAAAAAGACTATAGTTCCGTTGATTGTATTTCTTGTAGGAATATGTCTATTGAGTGTGTTTACATATAATACGAATGTTCAAATTCAAAAAGATAGGCGTACGATCGCAAAATTAAATGCAGAGACATATGGTCAGCGTATAGAAAATGATATTGAAAATGGAATTGAAACAACAGATATGTTAAAACAGGTGTTGATAAATGGAAATGGTCAAATCATAAATTTTTCCAAAATAGCCGAAAATTTAATGTCTTATTCTGTACAAAGTGTGCAATTAGCACCGAATGGAGTTGTAACAGAAATTTATCCTGAAGAAGGAAATGAAGCAGGTAAAATTGATTTATTAAATGATTCAAAGCGAGGTGAAATTTCGAATTACGCAAAAAATCATAATATAACCATTATCCAAGGTCCTATTAAATTGAAACAAGGAGGTTCTGGGCTTGTTGTTCGCAATCCCATTTATCTAGAAGATGAAAATGGACAAGAATATTTTTGGGGATTTACAATTGTGATTTTGCGCGTTCCTGAAATTTTTGAGGATTCGACAAACGCTTTATCTAAATTTAAATATAATTATCGACTTTCAAGAGAAGCGTCTGTTTTAGATAAGAAATATGTAGAGGTTGATGCGAATTGTGATAAAATGATTCGCCCAGTCACTTATAAGTTGACTGTTGGAAAAGAAAAATGGAAATTGGGAATCATGCCTAGAGCAGGTTGGAGCAATTCTAAAACATTATATTTAATTTTCATTGGAGGGCTATCCTTAGTTCTTCTACTAACTGGACTTACAACAGTCTTATTCCTTTTGGATGAAAGAAGAGTTGAATTAAAAGAACTAGCCCATAAAGATGGACTGACTAAGCTTTATAATCGATATGGATTTGATGAAATGGCCGAAAAGATGATTTCAAAAAATCCAAAAGAACATTGCGTAGCCGTATTATTAGATGTAGATGATTTCAAATTAATAAATGACATGTATGGACATGCCTACGGAGATAAAGCTTTAATTAGTTTAGCTGAAAATATGCGAAAATTCTTTCCATCTTCTGCATTGCTTGGTAGAAATGGAGGGGACGAATTCTGTATTCTTTTACCAAATTGTACAATGGAAGAAATGAAAGAATCTTTGATTGAATTCACAAAAACGCCAAAAACATTTTCGTATAAAGGGCAAACATATTCTTTTTGTATCTCACTTGGTTATGCCGAATATCCAAATAATGCGGTTGAAAGGTCTCAACTCATGCGTTGTGCCGACACAGCTCTTTATGAAGTAAAACTTCATGGTAAAAATGGATGCAAGGCTTATCAGGAAGGTTTTCAATCTGGTGTTCGCAAACAACTAGGCTTTGTGTTAAATGACATATCTGAAAATTTACCTGGCGCCTTTATGATATATAAGGCAGATAAATTGAATGATGAAATCTTTTATGCAAATAAAGAGTTTTTAGATATGTCTGGATATGAAAATCTTGATGAATTATTTAAGGATACAAAGAAATGTTTTCACAATTTGATTCTTGAAGACCAACAAAAAGCAGTAGAAGCAAGTATTTGGAATCAAATTGAAAGCGGCAGCAATAATGATTATATTCATTATCAATTAAGGAAAAAGGATGGAAGCTATATTCCTGTGCTTGATCAAGGAAGAATCGTGGAAAGTGAACGCTTTGGTCGAGTTTTCTATGTTTTATTTATGGATTGGCAAGCTATGCAGAATCATTATAGTGATAAGTTCAATGAAAAAGATGTGTGATAATTTTTGTCATGCATCTTTTTTCGTTTTATAATAAAGTCATGAAAAATAAATATTTGATTTATCGAATTCTTATTGTTTTTGTGGTAGTAACCTTTGTGACAAATATGGCATTTGTGGCATTACAAAAAAATGTGGTTCGTCAAGAAAAGTTAAAGGCAGAATATACAGTGAATTCAACAATAGATCGTGTTGAAGTACAATTGGAAGCTTATATTCAGAAAGTAAATTTTCTAAAGAAGACAATTGAATCTGGAATAGATTTGGATGATGCTTATTTTAAATCAATCGCATCTAGACTATATAGCGAAGACTCGGCAATTCAGGCAATCGAATTAGCTCCCAATGGAATTGTGAAAAATGTGTATCCTATTGAGGGCAATGAGCAAGCTTATGGAATCAATTTGTTGACAGATCATACGCGAAAATTTGCGGCTAATTCTGCAAAATCTACAAGTAAATATACAATGGAAGGTCCATATGATCTTAAACAAGGTGGAAAAGGTGCCCTATTATTTGATCCAATCTATGTGAATGATGAATTTTGGGGCTTTTCAATACTAGTTATTGACTGGGATGCATTCCTTACAGAAATTCATTTAGATGAGTTAGAAAAAGCCTCGTATGATTATGTAATCTGGAAAAAAGATCGTTTCACAAAGGAGAAAATCATTATTTCTAAAAGCTCAGAAAATATAGATTCAGATACATTGTTGGTGAAATGTGCACTTCCTAATAATAATTGGAATTTTGAGATTATCCCTAAAAATGGCTGGATCAACAAATATGAAATGATGAGCATGATCATCGCAAGTTTACTTATTGATTTTCTTGTGACGGCAGCTATTGCCCAAGCTGATATTCGACATAAAAAGGATTTGGAGTATGCTACTCAAATTGAGATGGAGGCCAAAAAAGCACAAGAGGCAAGTGCGGCAAAATCACGTTTTCTATTCAGTATGTCACACGATATTCGTACTCCAATGAACGCAATTATGGGATATACGGAATTAATGGAAAAGAATGTTGGAAATATTGAAAAAGAAAAAGATTATTTATTAAAGATTCGAAATTCGAGTACATTTCTTTTAGATTTGATTAATTCCATTTTAGAAATGGCACGCATTGAGAGCGGAAAAGAAACATTAAATATAAAGGCATGTAATATATATGATATTATTGAGTCTTTGAATTCAGTCTTTGAAAAACAAGCCGAACAAAAAGGCTTGAAATATCAATGTACCACAAAGATTCAACATCCATATATATATTGTGATCAAATTAAGTTTGAAGAAATATTGTTGAACATTGTAGGTAACTCTATTAAATATACAAATGAAGGTATGGTTTTAATTCAAATTGAAGAAGGAGAGTCCGGTCATTTTCAATGCATGATTCAAGATACAGGTATTGGAATGAGTGAAAAGTATCTTCCACATGCCTTCGAAGATTTTACTAGAGAAAAATCGGGTGCACAAACTACTGTAAAAGGAACAGGGCTTGGCTTATCGATAGTAAAATCTTTAGTTGAATTAATGCATGGTACAATTGAAATTTCAAGTCAAGTCAATCAAGGGACAACAACTCGAATGAAATTTTATTTTGAAATTGCCAAAAAAAGTGAGTTAGAAAAAAATCAAGAAACGAATATTATAGACCTTAAAGGAAAACACATTTTACTTGCCGAAGACAATGATTTAAATGCTGAAATTGCGGTAACGCTATTATCGGATTGTGACTTGATTGTTGATCGAGTAGATGATGGTATTTCTTGTGTTCAAAAAGTCAAAGAAAATAAGTATGATCTTATTTTGATGGATATTCAAATGCCAAATATGGATGGATACCAGGCTACGCAAAAGATACGTGAATTCAGTGATATTCCAATTGTTGCGATGACGGCCAATGCCTTTGAGGAAGACAAACAAAAAGCTTTATCCATTGGAATGAACGGACATATCGCAAAACCAATGGATATGGATACAGTCATGTTAACTATATCAAAAATATTAGGATTTAAGTGTCCTGTTTGTGGACAGTACGTGTTTAAATCTGGACCCGGAAGCTATGAAATCTGTCCAATATGTGGATGGGAAGATGATAAGGCGCAATATGAAGATCCCACTTTAGCTGGTGGAGCGAACCACTTAAGTTTGAAGGAGTATAAGAAACAATATGAAAAGAACAATCAATAAGTATTTATTGTTATTCTTCTGTATATTCTCTTTGGTTCTTCCAACGGGGTGTGAGGTTAAGGAACAAAAACAAGTTGTCGTTGATTATCAAGAATATCATTTTCGTAATGAAAGCCTATTAGAATCGCACTATGAAAAGCATGGTAAAGAAATGGGGTTTTCATCGAGTGAAGAATATGAATCAGCGGCAAGTGATGTAGTGAATGATCCGAAATCCTTACATAAAACGGAAAAGGAAGATGGAGATGACATATATTATAAAGAGGATACGAATGAATTTGTGGTTGTATCAACAGATGGGTATGTCCGAACGTATTTCAATCCGGATGCGGGTAAGAGGTATTTTGATAGACAATAAGAAAAGACCGAATGTCAGATATAAAATCTGAATATTCGGTCCTTTTAGTTTATTAGGCAAAAACCTTTTCTGTTTGTTTGTAAATACTCTTGTTTAGAATACGAACTAACACAGGAATGATAACCAATTGAATGATGATACCTGGAAGACAAGTAATAAAGCTAGCTGTCATAAATACAGATAGTGTGTAGCCTTGTGTACTTAGGATAAATGTGCTGACGAATCCATTCACAATTCTTCCTGCAAGCATCGCAATAATCAAACTCATATATAGTTTGGTCATTTCATTTTTTTGTGGAATATATTGAGTACATAGACCAGCCACAAGACCATAAACACCAAGCTCAATAATCATTTTAGGTAACATCATTGCAGGAGGCATACCTGTCATTACACTTGAGATAAATGGCGTGATGATTCCGCATGCCAAACCATATGGTGCTCCGCAAAATAATCCACAAATCAATACGGGAATGTGCATTGGTAAGAACACACTTCCGGCATTTGGAATAACATGAAATGCGATAGGAAGTAAGACACCTAGGGCAATGCATAAGGCGCAAGATACTAATTTTTTTGTAATACTATTCATTGTAAAACTCCTTTTTTCGAAAATATAAATTGTTTTAGCTAGAAAACAAAGGTTTACTAAGCCTTTTGGCAAGTCTGATTGTTATGCAGAGTGAAATACTTTTTAAGCTTGTACATATTGCTCTATGTAATCTATATCTAAAATATATATTTTTTTGTTGACGATTGTGATTACGCCTTCGTCTTTTAGTTTACTTAAAATACGATTTACACTGTTACGAGTGGATATTCCACAAAAGCCTGCAATATCATCGTTTGTAACTTGAAAATCAATGAGTGTGCCATTTTGTGTTTTACGACCAAACAAATGAATTAACTGATATAAAAATGCACAAACAGCTCCATTTTTCCCATTCATTGTCATGATTTGTTGGCGGAAAATAGCTTCAGATAATTTGTCTCTATAATATGAATTGACATAGTCCTGTAGCTTTTTATCTTGGTTTACATAGTCCCAAAATAATACTCTTGGTATTCTATAAAAGGTTGCCACATCACTTTCAATACGAACATTAAATGGGGCTGATGTATATTGACTGACTTGATCTCTTAATAAAGAAATAATATCGGGGGCCTTTATATAAGAAATATTAAATTCACGTCCATCCCGCAAAATAATACTTGTCTTAATGACACCTTCCTTTAATACATATGTGTCTTGTTGTTCAAGTCCATAATAAGTTAAATAGGTATGCCTTTTCTTTTCAATTACAGGCATATTTTTTTCTTTTAAAAACTGCAAAAAGTATTCACTATTCATAACAGATTCTCCTTTACCAATTCCGTAGTATAACATAAAGCATATTTTATGATACAGCAAATGTTAACAACAAAAGAAGTTTCACAAAATACCATTTTGGCTTATATTAATGCCTGAAAAAAAGGAGAGATAAAGATGTTTGAAATGAATGTACCTTATGATAAAGGTCAAATGAAAATCAAATTAGAAGATAAAAATCTAGCTGGAGTGCTAGAGGGAAGACAAAGTGTTTATCAAACTTCACTTTCAGAAAATGAAATTGTAGAACAGTCACTTGACAATCCTATTGGTTCAAAAAGCTTAGAAGAATTAGCTAAGGGAAAGAAAAATGTGGTCATTATTAGTTCAGATCATACGCGTCCTGTACCTTCAAAAATTATTACACCCATTCTTTTAAGAAGAATTCGTAGTGTATCACCTGATGCACGTATTCGTATTTTAGTTGCGACAGGTTTTCACAGACCAAGTACGCAGGAAGAGCTTGTAGCTAAATATGGAGAAGAAATTGTTAAAAATGAAGAAATTGTAATGCACGTATCTACAGATGATTCTGCCATGGTCAAAATTGGACAATTACCAAGTGGAGGAGACTGCATTATTAATAAAGTGGCAGCTGAAGCCGACTTATTAATTTCTGAAGGATTTATTGAAGCCCACTTCTTTGCAGGATTCTCTGGCGGAAGAAAATCAGTATTGCCAGGCATTGCTTCTTATAAAACAATCATGGCAAATCATAGTGGTGAATTTATCAATGATAAAATGTCACGTCCAGGAAATTTACAACACAATTTGATTCATGAAGATATGGTATATGCGGCAAGAACAGCCAAGCTTGCATTTATTGTCAATGTTGTTTTAAATGGAAATCATGAAATCATTGGTTCTTTTGCCGGAGATATGGAAAAAGCGCATGAAAAAGGCTGCGATTTTGTTCGCTCTTTGGCAAGTGTAAATAAAGTAGATTGTGATATCGCAATCAGTACGAATGGTGGATATCCTTTGGATCAAAATATTTATCAGGCAATCAAAGGAATGACAGCTGCTGAAGCTACATTAAATCCAGATGGCATTATCATCATGATTGCAGGATGTCGTGATGGACATGGTGGAGTAGGCTTCTACCATAACATTGCTGATGTTAAAGATCCAGAGGAGTTTGAACAAAAAGCTATCCATACACCTCGTTTAGAAACTGTTCCAGATCAATGGACATCACAGATTTGTGCGCGTATTTTAGCACATCACAAAGTAATCATGGTTTCCGATTTAGTAGACCCACAACTTGTGAAAGATATGCATATGGATTTAGCGGCTACAGTCGATGAAGCTTTACAAAAAGCGTTTGAAATTAAAGGAAAAGATGCCAAAGTAGCCGTCATTCCTGATGGTTTGGGTGTCGTTGTAAATATTTAAGGAAGGAAATTTGAATTTATGTTACACAATTTAATTGCGGAATTTTTATCAACAGGACTTATGATTTTATTTGGTGTCGGTGTACACTGCGATGAAGTCTTGACAAATACAAAATATCACGGAAGCGGACACATCTTTGCGATTACAACATGGGCTTTTGGTATCAGTATTTGTCTATATATTTTTGGCGGAGTTTGTATGAATCCTGCCATGGCACTTGCACAATGCATATTAGGTATGCTTCCATGGACAAGCTTTATTCCATATGTGATTGCCGAATTTTTAGGTGCACTTGTAGGAGCTTTGATTTGTTACGTGATGTATAAGGATCATTTTACAGAAAGTGAAGGAAATGTGAATCCAATCGCCATTCGTAATATTTTCTCTACCAATCCAAACTGCAGAAATTTGCCAAGAAACTTCTTTGTCGAAACACTCGCAACAACAGTTTTCCTTAGTGCCATTTTAGCGGTTGCCACAAAATATGAAACACAACTACCAATTGGCGTTGGACTTATTGTATGGGCTGTTGGTATGGGTCTTGGAGGAACAACTGGATTTGCGATGAATCAAGCTCGTGATTTAGGACCTCGTTTGGCATTCCAATTATTACCAATTAAAAATAAAGCCAACAATGATTGGCAATATGGACTATTAGTTCCAGGAATCGCACCTTTTGTAGGAGCTGCAATTGCTGCTTTATTCTGTCATTTATTTTTAGGTATTTAATAAAAGAGTGAATATTCAAAACAAAATTGAATATTCACTCTTTTTATATTTTCTTTTGTTTTTTTAAATCATACAGGGCAATAACTAAACAGAAGATTTCAGAAATTGTACAACTGATCCAGATTCCATTTTCTTTGAATAGTGTTGTACAAACAAATAGAGATAATAAGACAAAGATGATTCCTCGAGAAATGGATAGTACGAAAGCTTTTGTTGGCTCTTCTAAAGCAACCATATAACCGCTTGTGATTACGACATGTCCCATAATCAAGAAGACAAAGCTAAATTGACGAAGGGCCGTAATCGTATTGAAATAATTTGTAGTATCTTTAGGAATAAAGGCAGCTGTAATATTTGGCGCAAAGATCTCTACAATCAAGAACAATAGAACTCCAGCACAAGAGACTAAAACACGTGCATATTTATGGAAAGTTGAAACGGCTTTTTTATCGTTTCGACCATAATAGTAGCTCACCAATGGCTGCGTTCCTTGACTGGTTCCAACCATGACCATTAATACAAGATTGTAGATATACATCAAGACAGTAAAAGTCACTAATCCGTCGGTTCCAAGTAATTGATTGATACGGTAATTAAATACAGTGATCATAATACCTGGAGAGATTTCAGAAATACAATCGGGAAGTCCTAAAGGTAGAATTCTAGAATATTCATGCCATGGATAGCTTGCCTTCACAAAATGGAAGTGTGACTTATGGCTAAACGCAAAATGATAAAAGAAGAAACAGAATGTCACAAGCTGGGATAAGCCTGTAGCTAATGCAGCTCCATCAATACCCATGCCAAATAGCCCCATAAATAATGGATCTAGAATTAAGTTAGTTCCAGCACCTAGACAAATACCCATAATAGATTTTTGTGGAAAGCCATCAGCTTTTAAAAGTACTTCAAAACAATAGGAAACAATATAAAAGAAAGAGAAGCAGGATAATACCTTTATATAAGTGTCTGTATAGTTAAAGACGTCTGCGTTGGCGCCTAAAAATTCAGTAATACGATGGGAATTTAAGAAGGATAAAATCGCAATACAGAATGCTACACAAGAAATCGTAATTGTGTTCATTGTGAATACTTCGTGCATTTTTCTTTCTTCATTCGCACCTCGATAGATGGACATAACGGTACTTGATCCAATCGCAAATAATACACCTATTGAGAAAATGGTTGTGACATATGGACTTGCTACGTTTATGGAAGCTAATGCCGTATCGCCTTCATAATGGGCAACGAATATACCATCGACTAATGTATATAAATTAAAGATAACCATCGAACATATGGATGGTATGACAAATTTAAGATATTGTTTCAACATAAAAAAACCTCCATCTAAACTGTAAACCTTGGTATAATACTAAGGTCAAGGGTGGTTATATGAAAAAATATTATAAAATCAATGAAATCGCGAAATTATACAATATTAAAACAGATTCTCTTCGATATTACGAAGAAGTAGGATTGATCAGTCCTATGCGATCCAAATCCAATTATCGTTTGTATACACTGAAGGATATTTATATTTTAAATATTATTCGTGACTGCTTAAAATTGGGTTATGATACGCATCAAATTAAAGATTATTTAGATAATCGAAGTGTAAATAATACAATTGTGTTTTTAAAGGAAGAAGAGAAATTGATTCAAAAACAGATTCGAGAATTGAATATGACATTGAATTCTATTCAAACTCGAATTGCATCTTTAGATTTTACGAAGCATATTCAATTCAATACTTTTCAGGTGGAATCTTATCCCAAAAGATATTGTCGGTATCTAAAAGAAAAGATTGATGAAGATGAAAAAATTGATTTCTTATTGACTAAGCTTACGGAATCGATGGAAGAAGATATTTCTGTGTTAGGAAACATGGATTCCGGCAGTATTGTAGAATATAAAAATGATGAATATGTCTATACAAGTGTGTTTGTCTTAACTCAAGAAGAAAAGTATGACTTCATTCTAGAGGAAGGCCTATATTGTACGTATACATACACAGGGGAATATGATCGTACAAATCAAATTTTTTATAAAATGAAAGATTGGATCACAGATCACAACTACACAATTGAAGGTCCATTTTTAGAATTTTTATTGATTGATATTCATGAAACAAAAAAAGTGGAGGAGTATATTACTTCCATCCACGTTAAGGTTAAACCAAGATGATAAATCCAGATTCAATAGGTTTATATTCTTCTACATCCATAGAATCATAATAAAGATCTCCATTTGAGTCTAATACTAGAATTCGATGATTGTCACAAAGAGTTGGTAAAGTTTCTAATGTGTTGTTGATTTTATAAACCTTATTTTCGTTTTCAAACAATTGAGAATTATATGGTTCTATATTATCTTCACAAATATAGGTGTAGCTTGCACAATATAGCTTACCATTTTCAAAATAAGGCTCAATACGATCTCTAGAACCATTACAAGGTGTGTTTAGATAGCTTTGTGCATGCGTATCATCTATAACTTCAATTGGAAATTCAGATAATACAGGCTCAGATTTATTGCCATGAACAATTAATGACATTGTATCTTCAGTCCTGTTAAATTCCACACTACATAACATTTGATTAGTGACAATATCATAATAGGTTGTATCACACACGATATATTTCTTATTTAATCTTGCTTTCCAAACGGAGTTTAGTTCTTGTTTCTTAGCTTTTTGTGCAAACGCAACCGTACGATTTCGTGTTGTCTTTAAAAGATAATTTCCTTCAAAGAAGATTTGATTTCCTTTTTCATTGGTCCATTTACCATCTGCATAATCCAACAAATCACTCATGACCCAGCCTTTTTCCGTTTTATCTTGCACAACCATACTTGATTTGATGGTTGTGATTTTTTGTAAACCAAAGGCATGGGCATAAATTCCTGAATAATCTGGATATGTATTTGGTTCTAAATAGGTATTGAATAGGCACATTAAAGTTGTAGGAACATCGAGTCCACAATCATGTGTTTCACTTAATGCTAGTACGGCATTGTATTTTGGAACAATGATCAGTCTTGAACTAAAGAACATACTGTTTCCACCTTTAGCTAAAACGCCATCACCAAAATCATAATCTGGATCATGGTGTTTGACTAGATCCCAGCCTAAGCCAAAATCAATGGCTCCTAGATCCGATTCTAGAAAAGTAGCTCCCCAGGATTTCGCCATTAAAACTTTGGATTCTTCACTAATAATGGAATTGGGTTCAAGAAATAATTGTCCAAACTTACATAGATCAATCATGGAAGTCGTAATGCCTCCAGCTCCTTGAATAGGAAAGTATTCTTTTGGTTTCTTTCCTTCAGAAACTAAAGGATAATTTGAATCAATTGTATATGTTGTATTTGTGCTTTTTGCGCCAATCTTTTCTGTAATATATTTCTTTAAGACCTTTTCATAAGGCATGTTACGCACTTTTGAAACGACCATTTCAGCTAATGTAAATCCATCATTACAATATGTACTATACATTCCTGGATCTGCCTTTAGAGTGCTTTTTGATAAATAGTTTAATACTTCACTATAGTAGTCAAACTTAGAAGTCGTATTCACACTAAAATGTTTCCATTGTGTTCCTGGAAGTCCACTTGAATGATCTAAGCACATGCGTACTGTGATATCTTTATATCTTTCATCTTTCATTTTAAATTCAGGAAGAATATTTGCAACTTTATCTTCTAATTGAATTAATCCTTCATCTACTAGCTGCATGATGCATACAGTACAATAAATTTTTGAGATGGAACAAACATTAAATGTGCAATCCGTCGTAATCGGTTGATTATTGATTTTGTCAATGACACCAATCGCATCGGCACATACAATTTTTCCATTCTGCATGAATGCATAGCTGCAAGCTGTATAGTCTGGTTTTACCATAGCTTTTAATAATTGTGTAACTTGATTTTCCATATGATTTCTCCTTTTTAAAATTAAACGAGAAGATAATAAACCTTCTCGCTAGTCTGCAACGGCATCAATTAAAATGCTGTGATAGGCATTCACAATATCGTCTACTGTTTCTTCAATATTCGCATTGTTGGCAGCTACATAAGCAGCGTATTTTTGGTACAATGGGTATCTTTCTTTATGCATTTGTTGAAGGGCTTGTTTAGAACTTGATAGAGGTCTATTTGGATCAGAACTGATTAATTTATCGATATCGCGATCAATGAAAATCGTGATTCCATTTAAACGCAAGAAGTCCATATTGACTTTATGCTTAACGACACCACCACCTGTCGCAATAATTTTATTGTTCATTTTACTAGCTTCAATTGCTACTTCAGTTTCAATCGCTCTAAATCCAGCTTCTCCAGATTCCTGGAAGATTTCTGGTATGCTTTTTCCGGCCTTGGTAATAATCATATCGTCTAAGTCGAAAAATTCTTTTCCAAGCTTTTCTTCAAGCATTTTACCAATTGTAGTTTTTCCAGCACTAGGCATACCAATCAATACAATGTTACAACGATCTTTCAACATTTCTTTTTTGATTTCATCAATGATGGAATCATCAAAAGACATGTTTTCAAAAATTTCAAATGTATATTTAGCTTGTGCAATCAACATCTCCAAACCAACCACACGCTTGATATTTGATTCTTGAGCTTCAAAACATAAACGTGTAAGAATTGGGTTGTATACAACATCCAATACACATTCTAATTTGTGGAACCAACTTACATCAATGGGTGCATTCATAATATTTGGAAACATTCCAACAGGACTTGTGTTCACTACAATATCTGCATCTAAATGCGATGTATACATTTCATCATAGCTAATGGCACCACGATTGGCACTTCTTGAAACAATCACAATGTCTTTGGCTTTTTCATGTTCACAAACGGTTTTAACAGCCGCACAAGCACCGCCATTGCCAATGATCAAGACTTTTTTGCCTTCCATATGCACGTTGTGTGCTTTAACCATATATAAGAATCCGCCAAAGTCTGTATTGAATCCTTTCAATTTACCATCCACATTGACAATTGTGTTGACAGCACCAATGGCCTTGGCACTTTCATCCATTTCATCCAAATATGGAATGACATCTTTTTTATATGGAATAGTTACGTTGATTCCTTTGAAATCTTTCTTTTCCATAAATTCTTTGAATTCTTCTTTATTTAATTCCACCAATTGGTAGTCATAATCTTTTACATTCTCAATTTCTGCAATTCTTGTCTGAATTTGTTTGGAGAAACTATGCCCTAAATGCTCACCTATCAATCCGTATTTCATATCATTTCCTCTTTTCTAGAACATCTCTTTAAATGTTAAAAAAAGCATTTCGAAGTAGAAATGCTTTTGTGTAACGCCCTGAAACTTAAAAATAACCATCGTATACATATGGCTTTGTTCAGGGCTATTTAAAGTAAAAGTAATAATGTCTTGAATTGTTCATACGCATAGGATACACCATTTCGTTGAAACTGGCAACTCTAAAATGAAAACGAATGTAAAAAAACAGAAAGAAGTTTCAAAAGTGTATAATAAAAGAGGTGATTATTATGAATGTTGGATTTGTGGCATGTATTATCTTGGTAGTGTTGTTTCTTGTTTTAGGAATATTGTTTGCGATACTAAAAGAAAAAGGAGCATATTTTGTTTCTGGTTTTCGTACACTAAATCATCCGGAAAAATATGATAAAGCATCTGTTTCTTTGGATATGCGAAATCAATGTTTTACATATTCATTGATTCTATTCCTAGGAGCTATTCTTTCCTATTTCATATCTGCCATTATCGCTATACCAACCTATGTTATATGGGGTATTGTTTTCTTTAAGTCTGTACATTTGGATGCAGAAAAGGCATTCGAAAAGTATTTGATCCATTCGAGCATGTAAAGAGCTTTGGCATCTTGTATATGATTTAATATGCGTATTGACAGGTAGAATGAGAATGTATATAATCGCTCTAAATCTAACGATTGAAGAGGAACTATTTATGTTTCATAATCGTTTGTCAGATAAGGACAAAAAGATTGTAGATCAAGCAGCCCAAAATGCGCGTGATTATTCGCGTGAACAACGTGATAAACGTGTGTCGGATCATTTAAGTATCATTAAAGAGAGTGGTACAAAAGAAATTGACTTATCATAAGAAGTATTAAATAAAATGAGAAACCGTTCAAGTTCGGTTTATGCAGATATCAGACAACAAGTCGGTGATACGTTGTTTGATGTATATACAAAAAATATGAATAAAGGAGAATAAAAAAATGAATACAGTAACAATGAAAAATGTTGAATTTGGTGCAGGTGTACCAAAGATTTGTGTTCCTATTTGTGGGAAAACAAAAGAAGATGTTTTAGAACAAGCGAAAATCATTCTTGATACACCAGCTGATATTATCGAATGGCGTATGGATTGGTTTGAAGGTGTTGAAAATACTGTGACTGTAGTAGAAATGGCTAGAGAATTACGTGAAGTATTTAAAGAAACTCCAGTCTTAGCTACTTTCCGTTCTAAAAAAGAAGGTGGAGAATTAGAAGTATCTGCTGAATATTATGTTGAGTTAAACTGTGCCGTTGCCAAAAGTGGATATGTAGATGCAGTGGATGTTGAATTATATACAGGCGATAAGGAAGTTGAAACGATTGTAACGACAGCTCATGAAAATGGAGTAAAAGTAATCATGTCGAACCATGACTTCTTTAAAACACCATCAAAAGAAGAAATCGTTTCTCGTTTGTGTGCTATGCAAGAAAAGGGTGCAGACATTCCTAAAATTGCGGTGATGCCTCAATCTAAAAAGGATGTATTGTCATTATTGTCTGCTACTAATGAAATGGCTGAAGAACATGCAAATCGTCCAATTATCACAATGTCTATGGCAGCTACTGGCGTTATTTCTCGTTTAGCTGGTGAAGTATTTGGTTCTTGTTTGACTTTTGGTGCAGCTAAAAAGGCGAGTGCTCCAGGTCAAATGGGTGTGAATGATCTTAAGACAGTTCTTGAAACTTTACACAAAAGCTTATAGTCAATAAGGCAGGTTAACCTGTCTTTTTTTTGTTGACATTAGATATCAAAATGATATCATTTAGATAGTGGAGGTGCTTATATGACAGAAAAAGTTTTAAGCAACAAAAAGAATGGCATGGCTATGATGATATTATGGATTGTCTTATACCTTGTAGCTTTATTGATGACAATACTTGGTGCATCATTCGTTTGGCCTTTATTTATTATTGGTGTTGTATGGCTATGCATTGGTTGGATTCCATTTCTTGGCTTAAAAGTGTTAAAACCACAAGAAGCTTTAGTTTTAACGTTATTTGGTAAATATGTAGGTACTTTAAAGGATGCTGGATTTTATTTTGTCAATCCTTTTTGTCAGGCTGTCAATCCTGCCGCAAAGACAAAATTAAATCAAAGTGGAGATGTGGATGATGGTTCTAAGAAGAGTATTTTACAAGCACAAAATAATGGAACGGTAGAAATGACTTCTAAAAAAGTATCTTTGAAAATCATGACTTTAAACAACAATCGTCAAAAAATCAATGATTGTTTAGGAAATCCAGTTGAGATTGGAATTGCCGTAATGTGGCGTGTTACAGATACCGCAAAAGCTGTGTTTAATGTAGATAATTATAAGGAATATCTTTCTTTGCAATGTGATAGTGCATTAAGAAATATTGTTCGTATTTATCCTTATGATGTCGCTGAAAATGTAGATACAACAGGTGATGGTATTGCTGATGAGGGAAGTCTTAGAGGTTCAAGTGAAGTAGTAGCTTCTAGAATTCGTGATGAAATTCAAAGTAAAGTAAAAGATGCAGGTCTTGAAATCATTGAGGCAAGAATCACATATTTGGCATATGCACCAGAAATTGCAGCGGTAATGCTTCAAAGACAACAGGCAAGTGCGATTATTGATGCGCGTAAGATGATTGTGGATGGAGCTGTTGGTATGGTTGAAATGGCGTTGGATCGTTTAAATGAAAATGGGGTTGTAGAATTAGATGAAGAAAGGAAAGCGGCTATGGTTTCAAACTTATTAGTCGTACTTTGTGGAAACCGTGATGCGCAGCCAGTCGTTAATTCTGGCAGTCTGTATTAATGGAAAAGAAACAAATTCCTTTGCGTCTTTCAAAAAAATTGTATGATCAAATCGCTTCATGGGCAGAAGATGATTTTCGCAGTGTCAACGGACAAATTGAATACTTGTTGACAGAGTGTGTAAAACAAAGAAAAAAGAATGGCAAATATGTCAGTGATACGATGGATGAGCCTATTGAATTGGACATTAAGTAAGAGAGTGTAGAAATACATTCTCTTTTTAACTTGAAAAAGTATTGATTAATTAAAAGTTTTACAGGTTTAAACTGTAAAAATTGTTAAAAATATATACTTTATTTGGTATACTTAGAATAAAGAAGGTGATATTGTGATTATTAATAGACATGATTATATAGAAGCTATAACTCCATTCATTGGTCAACCATTAGTGAAAATCTTATCTGGCGTAAGGCGTTGTGGAAAATCAACTATCTTTGAGATGCTGAAAGAAAAATTGCTTGCTTCTGGAATTGAGAAAAAATGTATTATCTGTAAAAGATATACAGATATGGATATAGCGCAGAATGTTACGGCTAAACAAATGTATGATGAACTAGTTTGTGAATCAAGAGATAATGATTATTCATATTTGATTTTGGATGAGATTCAAGAAATATCGGGATGGGAAAAGGTAGTAAATTCTTTGTTGGAAAAAGGAAATTTCGATATTTACGTGACTGGATCAAATTCAAAATTAATGTCGAGTGAGATCTCAACTTATTTAACTGGAAGATATGTACAAATACCTGTATATACATTGTCATTTAGTGAGTATTTACAATTCAAATCTAAAAGTCAATTATCAAAAAGAGAGTTATTGAATGAGTATATACGTTTTGGCGGTTTTCCTATTGTCGCATTAAATGAATATGAATCAAATGCGGCATATCAAATTGTGAATGGCATATATTATACAGTTGTTTCTAGAGATATAGTAAATCGTCATCGCATTCATAAACAAGAATTGTTTGATCGTGTTGTAAAATATGTGGTTGAAAATACAGGTAAGACATTCTCGGCCAATTCAATTTCTAAATTCTTAAAGAGTGAGAATCGACAACTCTCAAATGAAAGTATATATAATTATTTAAGATGGTTAGAACAAGCCTTTATTATTTATCCATGTAGACGATATGATTTGCAGGGTAAAAATATTTTGAAAACACAAGAAAAATATTATTTGGCAGATATTTCATTGAAATATGCTTTGTTTGGATATAATCGAAATATGTTAGATGCCGTAATGGAAAATATTGTGTATTTAGAACTAAAAAGACGAGGCTATGATGTTTATGTTGGAAAGTTAGGTACAAAGGAAATCGATTTTGTCGCTATTTTAAGAGATGAAAAAATCTATGTACAAGTCTGTGTTCAATTACCCGAAAATTCAGATCGCGAAACTGCGAATTTGAAGGATATCCCAGATAATTATCCTAAGTATGTTGTAACATTGAATGATTTAGATGTTGGAAATGATGAGGGAATTAAAATCGTACATCTGCAAGATTTTTTATTGCAAGATCGATGGATATAATAGTCATTTTGATCGAGTTGTACATTGTAATGTATATGTAAAAAACATAAAATACTCTAAAAATAGGAGGTATATTTATGTATACAAATAATTATTCAAATTCAGTAAGTACAAATTCACTATATAAAGTATACAGCTGATGGTGGTAGGACTTGGAATTACGGCAATCACTTCTGCATTGTTGTATGCTTCAGGTATATTCATGTTCATTATTCAGATTCCAATGATTTCACTATTGTTACTGATAGTACAAATCTCATTAACCATTTCAATGGGACGTCAATTATCACGTAGTACACCTGCTTCTACAATGAAGACAATGTTTATTATTTATTCACTGACAATGGGAATCAATATGACATCATTGGCTTATGTATATAGTGCTGGACAGATTGCTGCTGCATTTGGCATTAGTGCAATTTACTTTGCATGTTTAGCTATTATTGGAAAGACGACTAAGATGAATCTTAGTAAAGTAGGAAACATCTGTTTGATTGGATTGATTGCGATGATCTTTAGTCAATTTTTCTTTATGTTGTTTAGAGTCAGCATGGACGTACGTCTTTGGAGCGTGATTGGATTACTATTATTTACAGGACTTACAGCTTGGGATATTCAAAGAATGAATTATATGTTAAATGGCTATGAAGATGAAAAGATATCGATTTATATGGCTTTACAGTTGTATTTAGATTTCTTAAATATTTTCTTATACATTTTACAATTACTTGGACGTAGAGATGATTAATTTCATCTCTATTTTTTATGGTTGACAAAGTAAACTAATATTGTATACTTTAATAGTTCACAAAATGAACTAAAGGAGTATATATGAAATTATTAAAGAGAATAGGAATTACAATAGTATGTTTATTATTGATTTGTGGAATAGGAATTGTTTGTCTGTTTCATAATGAATATAGTTCATTAAAATCATTAAAAAAAATCGATGCATATCCAATGTATACAATGGATTATAGTGCGGATTATGGATTGGATGAGTTTTTAGAAAAAGGTGCAAGCAATGATAAAGAGCTTGTCGAATTTGTGGTGAATCACGTAATGAAGGGGTTACCATTAAGTATTAAGATTCCAGATTTAGGTTGTTCTACATTTGTTGCACAAAATAAAGATTCAGGATATCTGTTTGGACGCAACTTTGATATGGATTATTCGCCAAGTGTATTAGTGAAGACAAAGCCTAAAAATGGTTATGCCTCTGTATCTATGGTGAATTTAGGTTTTGTAGGATATAATGAAAAATATTTACCAGATACATTAAAAGATTCATTGGTAACTTTGGCAGCTCCCTATGCACCACTAGATGGGATGAATGAAAAAGGATTGGCTGTTGGCGTGTTATTGATTGATACAAAACCTACAAATCAAAATACTGAAAAAGTAGATATCACAACCACAACAGCGATTCGAATGATGTTGGATAAGGCAAAGAATGTGGATGAAGCGTTAGAATTATTATCTTCTTATGATATGCATTCAAGCGCAAACAGCTGTTATCACTTCCAAATTTGTGATGCATCTGGAAAAAGTGTTGTCGTAGAATATGTAAATGATGAAATGAAGGTTGTATATCCAGATAAGAATTATCAGTGTGCTACGAATTTCTTATTAACTCAACCGGAAGCAGAATTTAATTTTGGTCAAGACCGCTACCAAATTATTGATGAAAAATTAAGTTCCACAAATGGAAAACTATCGAATCGCGAGGCGATGAAGCTATTGGCGAATTGTTCACAGGATGCACATAAGAATAAAGAAGGAAAAATCTCAAAGACACAGTGGTCTTGTGTATATGATTTAAAGAAGAAGCGTGTAACGATATGTGTGAATCAAAATTATGATACGGAATATTCTATAAATGTGGTAGAATAGAACCATGAAAAAGAATGAACAAGTATTAGAAGCATGGCTTCAAATGACGACAGTTATAAACAATGAAAGAATCACCTCTGATTTACCTTATAATGAATCGATGATCTGTCGTTATTTATATCAAAATCAAAATCAAGATGTTACCGCAACGGATTTATGTAATTATATGCGCATGCAAAAGTCGCAGATGAATCGTACACTAACGAGTATGGAGAAAAAAAACTTGATTACGCGTGTTCGTAGTGAACAGGATAATCGAAAGATTTATGTGACGTTGAATGATTCAATGATTCAAATTTATAAGAAACAACATGAAAAAATTTTAAAAATTGTAGATCAGTTATTTGATAAGATTGGTTATGAAAAACAATCTGAGGTCATAGAATTGTTTGATTTGATTACGCAAACCGCAAAGGAAATGTTGTAGAAGCAAGCTGGGAAATCCAGCTTTTTTCTTACGTTTAATTTAGTTCGTTTTTTTGATAGAATAAAGATAGGCTTTGTGAGGATGAGGAAAATATGAAAAAGACAAATTATGTTAAGGATGTATTGATTGTATTATTGGGTAATTTTATGGTGGCGGTTTCGGTTGCCTTTTTTGTTTTGCCAAATAATACATTGACCGGTGGAGTGGCCGGTGTGGCAGTGGCATTAAAGCCGTTGCTGCCATTTATTCCATCTGTATGGCTTATCAATATATTGATGATAGGACTTTATATTGTTGGTGCTATTTTTTTAGGAAAGGCATTTGCCTTGAAATCATTGATTTCTACATTTAGTTATTCATTCTTTGTTTCTTTGCTGACTTATGTAACAACATTATTTCCTAAAGAAACATTTGTGATGCAGCCCATGTTGGCAAGTATTTATTGTGGTTTGATTTCAGGGATTGGATTAGGTCTATGCTTTAGAGTGAACGCAAGTACAGGAGGGATGGATATTCCAGCCTTGTTGATTCATAAATATACGCATATTTCTTCTGGAAATTCTGTTATGATCATTGATGCGTTAACAGTGCTTTTAGGAGTAACAACATATGGTATAGAACCAGCCTTGATTGGTGTTCTTTCTGTGTTCGCATCAGGCTTCGCAATTGATAAAACAATTTTAATTGGATCAAGCACGGCAATCAACTGTATGGTTGTTTCTGACAAATGGGTAGAAATTAAAAATCATGTATTAAATAAAATGGAACGTGGTGTTACAATTTTAGAAGGTAAAGGTGGATACACCAATGAATCGAAGCCTGTATTAATGATTGTAATTCCGCAAAAGCTTTACAGCAATTTAGAACATGAAATTATGCAGCTAGATCCACGAGCCTTTATTATTGTGAATAGTGTTCATGAAGTCGATGGTGAAGGCTTTACGTATGAGTTGGAGGATATAATGTGATGCCACAATTAGTTATTTGTGATATTGATGCGACCTTGGTCAATGAGAAAAAAGAATTAACACCAAGGACAAAAGAAGCTTTGATTAAGCTTCATGAAAAAGGAATTTATTTTGGGATTGCCTCTGGTCGTCCTGTTGATGAGTTAAAACGTAATAAAGAACGTTGGGATTTACCGTTTGATTTTGATTTTGTGATGGGTATGAATGGTGCGGAATTATGGGATGGTGTACATCAGAAATTCTACAGCTATTTCATGATGAAAAAAGAATGGCTAAAGGAAACGATGGAAATTATGAATGTTGTTGAATGCAATCCAATGGTGTATTGGAAAGGAAAAATTCGCTGTGTTCGTATTGATGATTGGATGATTCATTCTGCTTCGACTTCTCATAAGGAATTAGAGATTGTTCGCTTAGAGGATTTATATGCGAACAAGAATGCGAAAATTATGTTTCGTATGAAGGAAGAGGATATGTCAAAAGCAGAGGCTTGGGTAAAAGCACATCCAAATCCTTATTATCATGGTTTTAAAACACAGACTACATTGTTAGAATTCTGTGATAAAAGAATCAATAAGGGTTATGGCTTACAAAAAATATGTGAACTAAATGACATGGATTTAAAGGATGTCATGGCCTTTGGAGATACATCGAATGATAATGAAATGTTGAAGGTTGCTGGATGCGGTGTCTGTATGATCAATGGTACGGATGATACAAAGGCTTGTGCCAATGCCATTACGACATATGATAATGATCATGATGGTTTGGCTATTTATTTAGAAGAAAGTGAGATTGTATGACAAGAGTGCTTGTGATTGGAGGAGGTCCCTCAGGCTTAATGGCGGCATATTCTGCTAGCTTGCAGGGACATCAAGTGGAATTGTTTGAGAAGAATAAACAATTAGGTAAAAAGTTACAGCTCACCGGACATGGACGTTGTAACGTCACAAATAATTGCTCGAAGGATGAATTTTTTAAGCATGTTGTGCATAATGAAAAGTTCTTATACAGTCCATTTTCGCAATTCTCCAATTTGGATATGATCAAATTTTTAAAATCCAATGGATTACCAACCGTTGAAGAGGATCATGGGCGTATGTTTCCAGGATCAAATTCAAGTCAAGACGTTGTTTTATTATTTGTGGAATTGTTACGAAAAAACAATGTCGTTCTTCATATGGATGAAGCGTGTACAGATTTAGTGGTTGAAGATGATAAAATTGTCGGTATTGAAACCAATAAAGGAACTTATACATGTGATGTGGTGATTATCGCAACGGGTGGCAAGTCCTTTGTTTCAACTGGAAGTAGTGGCGATGGATATACATGGGCTAGTGCACTTGATATCAAAGTCAGTGACTTATATCCTGGCTTAGTTTCTTTGCGCACAAAAGAAAAGTTTGATTTAGCAGGACTTTCATTACAGAATATTGGTATTCAGGTAAAGAAAGATAAAAAGGTTTTATATAAAGAATTAGGCGACATCTTATTCACACATGAAGGTTTAAGTGGACCGGGTGTTCTGGCTATGTCAAGTTATGTCATCAATAAAAATCCGGAAAGAATCCTATTGGATTTGATTCCAGATAAAACGATTGATGAAGTAGATATGTTGTTGTTAGATAGAATGAATCATTCTTCCAATAGACAGCTGCATCATATATTAGAGACGATGATTCCTAAGCGTTTAGTGCAATATGTGATGGATCGTTTAAGTATGGATGTTTATTTAAAAACGAACGAAACAACAAAGGCACAAAGAAGAAGTATTAGTGAATTATTGAAATGTCTAGATTTTGAGATTTCAAGCTTTGCAGGTTTTGAGCAAGCGATGATTACTGTAGGTGGAATTAAAACGAATCAAATTCAACCTCAAACGATGGAGTCAAAGAAAATCAAGGGTTTGAAGTTTGTGGGTGAAGTCTTAGACTTGGATGCTCAAACAGGAGGATATAACTTGCAGATTGCCTGGACAACAGGTTATGTTGCGGGTACTACAATAAAAGAAGGGACTGATTAAAGTCCCTTCTTAAATTTTGATGCAGGTATATGGCAATAAGCCCCTGGGTTTTTGTCTAGATATTTTTGATGATACTCTTCTGCGTTAAAAAAGTTTTTTAATGGCTCTAATTCAACGGCTAAAGCTGAATCGTATTGTTTTTGGATTTCATCGTATTTGGTTTGAATCATTTCTAAATCTTTTTCATCAACATAATAAATGCCTGTACGATATGAAATACCAACGTCTTCACCTTGTTGATTGACAGATATAGGATCAATAATGTCAAAGTATAAGTCTAGAATTTTAGGTAATGAAATCACTGTATCATCATATTCGATTTCTAAAGTTTCTGCATGTCCAGTCAAACCTTTTTTGACATCTTTATATACTGGGTTTTCTGTGTTACCATTCGCATAGCCAACGGTTGTCTTTAGAATACCATCAAACTGATCGAAATAGTGCTGCACACCCCAAAAGCAGCCTCCTGCTAGATATATTGTTTTAATCATTTTAATTTATAATATTTTCCTTTCGCATCCTTTTTAAAGCGACCCACTTTTTTTGCGTAATCACTCTCTATCCATTTCGAAAGCTTACACTTCTTTTGTTTGTTCGCTAAGATGGGCATTAAATACTTACTTAAGTCATCAATAGATGCATAGCGGGTATTGATTTTTGGATATTTCTTTAATGCTTCTATTACCTCTTCATCACTTGCTTCATTTGGCTTTGAGGTATTTGTTTGTTTCTTTTGTTTTTGCGTCTGTTTAGGCTGAGACTTAGGCGTTTCTTCCTTTAAAGGCAACAAGAATGGGTCTCTTGTTTGTAAGATTTCGATATCGATATCTTTTCCTTGAAACAATAAGGCTTGTTTAATTCCATGAAACCCTTGGTCGTTTGTGACAAGAAGAATCTTTTTGGGAACTACATTCGCAACAATTTGTCCAAGTAAGGTTGCACAATAGATGTCCGCAAAATTCTTTTGACTTTGGTGTGTGTTGAAACAATAAGAATTCGGAAAATCCTTGGCAATCGCAAAGATTTGTTGCCAGCACTTTTGCCCTATTTTTTCAAAATTACCAAAGAAAAAGAAGACACTAGGACTTGTAGCGTTGAGTGTTTTGATATCAAATTGTTGAACATTTTCACAATCAATACAATAAAGCGTATAGTCTTCAAAATTGTCGATTTGGATTCTTTGAGGAGAAAAACTCATGCATTGAGAAAAGGCTCCAATAGAAAAAATAAGTTGTGACATTTCATTCATCCTTTCGTAAATAATTATAGCACATCGTGGTATTCTTGCCTTGAATTTGTTATAATAATCTTCAAAGGGGGAGTTTTAGTGGCATATTATCACATCTTAAAAGAACGTCGAACAAATCTAAAACTTTCCATTCAGGATGTTTCAAATCAGACGCGTTTAGCGCCTCAATATATACAAGCAATTGAAGAAAATAACCTAGATGTTTTCTCCGATGACCTTTCTTTTGTACGTTACTTTGTACATGCTTATTCCGATGCGATTGGTGTAAATTGGCAAGCCATTAGCGATGAAGTAGATATGGATGTAAATGAATTTGCTCATCAAAGAGATATGGCTTTAACTATGGCTCAAAGGCGCATGGTAGAACAAATGGCAAGTGTTCAAAAGAGTAAAAAGACAACCAAAAAAAGAAAGAAAAAGTCGTCTTCAGCGTGGTTTCAAAAACATGTTAGTCGTACGAGTTCTTCTTTAAGTACAAATCAAACAAAGGTAATCAAAGTGCTTGTCCTGATTGGAATTGTAGGATTATGTGCATTATCAGCTATTAATGTAGGACTTCGTTCTATTTCAAATCAGAAGCTCGCAAATCAAGAGGAGCTTCGTCAGCAGGAATTATCTAAAAAAGAAAAAGAAACCAACAAATTGGCAAATCAACGTCAAAAAGAAAAGGAAGCACAGGCTTTGGTAGTTAAGAAGATTACAGGAGAAACCAATGCCTATCAGCTTTCTAATATACAGGATGATGTCAAAACACTAGATTTGACAATCACATTACCATCGAAATCAAAAATTACTGTGAAAAAAGATGGAGAAGCAGTCAATGATACTTCAAAAACGTATACGGGTACGTTTACGCAAAATCTAGAATTATCTGAAAACTGTACTTTTGAAATTAGTATCGAAACATATTCAGATAATGATATCACGGTAGATGGAAAAGAAATTGATTTTGACAAAACAAATTGGCAGGAAGAAAGTCCAGCTGTTATTACTTTACAGGTGGGTAAAGGAAATCAGAATGTGAATGTAGATACTGATTCACAAGATGAAAGTAGTTATGATTATGGTTACGGAACAGATAGTTACTATAATGATAATCTTTATACACAGGAGGATGGAATATATGGCCAAAATGAATATACCGAACAGACTAACAATTATTAGAATCTTATTAGTGCCTGTTGTTGTAGCTGTTTATCTTTGTATGGATCCTAGCGTATGCATTATTGATGAAACAAGCGGATTGGCATTGCGCGATGTAATCGCATTTGTGATTTTTGCGATAGCTAGTATTACCGACTTCTTTGATGGAATGTTGGCAAGAAAGAACAATTGGATTACTTCCTTTGGAAAATTTGCGGATCCAATCGCCGATAAAATGTTAGTAAATACAGTGTTGATCTTGATGGTTTATTTTCATCAAGCCAATGTTATCGCCGTATTATTGATGATTGCAAGAGACTTAATTGTAGATGGCTTACGAATGAGTGCTGCAAATTCAGGAGAAGTGGTGAGCGCAGGAATCTTTGGAAAATTAAAAACGGTTCTTCAAATGTTTGCGCTTGTATTCTTATTACTAAAGGATTGGCCATTTGTCTATATGGGAATTCCTATGGATCAAATCCTATTATGGGCAGCTACAGTGGCATCTTTATATAGTGGACTTATTTATTTCAATCAATTAAAGAAATATGTTTTGGAGACGATGTAATATGAATCGTGCAAAACAACTTGTTTTATTATGTACAAAACATCATTTGACCCTATCAAGCTGTGAAAGCTTAACAGCCGGTCTATTCACAAGCACGATTGCTTCTGTTCCAGGGGCAAGTGCTGTTTTAAAAGGTGGTTTAGTCACTTATTTTACACCAATGAAAAATGTATTGGCTCATGTGGATGTGGACTTAATTCAAAAATATGGTGTAATCAGTGAAGAATGTGCCTATGCCATGGCAAAGAACACAAGAGAAATTATGGATGTGGATTATTGTGTTTCATTTACAGGAAATGCGGGGCCTAGCGCATGGGAAGAAAAGCCAGCAGGAAGAGTCTATTGTGCAATTGCCTCTAAAAAAGCGGTACGTGTTTATGGATTTCAATGTACGGGTTTATCTAGAAATGATGTGCGAGAACATGTTGTTTTAGAAATGGTGGATGTGTTGATTAACACAATTCAAAAGGAGAATGTATGCCAAAAGAAAAAGTAGAAACAAATAAAGATAAGCTTTTAAGTGATGTTTTAAATGAAATTGAAAGAGAATATGGTAAAGGCTCAGTCATGAAGTTAGGTGATCGAGCAGCCGTTGATATTGAACCGATTCCTTCAGGAAGTTTACTCTTGGATGATGCCTTAGGTATTGGTGGATATCCAAAGGGAAGAATTATTGAAATCTTTGGCCCTGAATCGAGTGGTAAAACAACACTTGCACTTCATGCGGTGGCTGAAGTACAAAAGAAGGGTGGTCGTGCTGCATTTATTGATGCAGAAAATGCGATTGATCCGGTTTACGCAAAAAATTTAGGTGTAAATATTGATGAATTGATTTTATCTCAGCCAGATTCAGGAGAACAAGGATTAGACATCATGTTGATGCTAGTTGAAAGTGGTGCTGTTGACTTAGTTGTAGTTGATAGTGTGGCAGCCTTAGTTCCACAGGCTGAATTAGATGGTGAAATGGGTGATAATCAGGTTGGATTGCAGGCACGTATGATGTCAAAGGCGATGCGTAAGCTTGCGGGTGCAATGAATCAAAATGATTGTACAGCTATTTTTATCAACCAGCTACGTGAAAAAGTAGGGGTCATTTATGGAAATCCAGAAACAACTCCAGGTGGTCGTGCTTTAAAATTCTATTCATCGGTTCGTGTTGATATTCGTAAGGCGGATGCGATTAAGAATGGTACGGATATTGTTGGTAATAAAGTAAAAGTAAAAATTGTTAAGAATAAGGTGGCTCCTCCATTCAAGACGGCTGTGCTTGAAATTATGTATGGAGAAGGTATCTCTTATATTAGTGAACTCTTAGATTTATGTGTAGATGCCAACATTGTGAAAAAAGCCGGTGCTTGGTTTAGTTATGAAGGAGAAAAAATTGGCCAGGGTAAAGAGGCGGCCAAGGCTTATATCAAGGCAAATCCTGAATTTAAATCAATGTTAGAAGAAAAATTAAAGGAATTTAGAACAAAGGAAGAGGTAGAAGAGTAAGAGTTCTGAGTACAGAACTCTTATTTTCCATTTAGAGGTATATATGGCACGTTTAGAAAAAAACAATTATAATCCAATTCAAAAAGAAGAATTAAATGCTCCTGTTGTGTTTGTGGTGGATATGATCAAAGGCTTTGTGGATATGGGAGCCCTACATGATGAGGCAATTGGGAATGTAGAAGAAAATATTCAATCCCTATTAACTTGTTTAGATTGCAATAATGTTTTTGTATGTGATTCACATCCTCCAAAGACACGTGAATTCAATTCGTTTCCAGTACATTGTGTAATTGGTAGTGAAGAAAGTGAAGTTGTCGATTCTTTAAAGCCATTTATTAAGCATGTAATTAAGAAAAACAGTACGAATACATTTATGGCGCCTGAATTTGAAGAGTTCTTAAACTCGGATTTAGGGTATTATCGTGATATAATCGTAACGGGTTGTTGTACAGATTTATGTGTTCTCCATTTCGTGTTGAGCTTAAACACTTGGTTTAACGAACACAATATGAATGAATATCGCATTTTTGTTGTAGAAAACTGTACTGAAACCTATCACATACCAGAAGTACATGATGCACCATTCTGGAATGATATAGCCTTTAAAATGATGGAGGCCAATGGCATTCGTGTCGTTTCTGAAGTAAGGGAGTAAGATTATAAAATGAAAGACAAGAGAAATTTAAGTTTAGTCATGGACTTTTATGAATTAACAATGAGTCAATGCTACTTCAATAATGATAAAGATAAAGAAGTTGTATTTGATTTGTTCTATCGTAAAAATCCAGATGATGGCGGATATTGTGTATTTGCAGGCTTGGAACAAGTTGTAGATTATGTTTCTAACTTGCACTTTGAAAAAGAAGATATCGACTATTTGCGTTCATTAAATCAATTTAGTGAGGGGTTCTTAGAGTATTTATCTACTGTGCATTTTACTGGAGATATTTATGCGATTCCAGAAGGAACACCTGTATTTCCGCATGAACCATTGGTTCGTGTAAAAGCGCCGATTATTGAAGCACAATTAGTTGAAACAGCCTTATTATTGGCTATCAATCATCAGACTTTGATAGCGACAAAATCACGTCGTATTGTACAAGCTAGTGAAGGAAGAGCAGTCATGGAATTTGGTGCACGTCGTGCCCATAACTTTGATGCGGCTATTTTAGGAGCTCGAGCTGCTTATATTGCAGGCTGCGCAGGAAGTGCTACAACATATTCTGGTAAAGAATTTGGTGTACCCGTATTAGGAACAATGGCACATTCCTTTATTCAAAGTTTTGATACAGAATATGATGCATTTATGTATTATGCGAAGACCTATCCAAACGCATGTACTTTATTAATTGATACATATTCAACTTTAAAATCAGGTATTGTGAATGCAATCAAGATCGCAAAGGATTATCTAGAACCAAATGGATATCGCTTACAGGGAGTTCGTATCGATAGTGGAGATATGGCATATCTTTCTAAAAAAGTTCGTAAGATGTTAGATGAAGCGGGTATGGAAGATTGTAAAATTGTTGTATCCAATTCATTAGATGAATATGTCATTGAATCTTTAATTCATCAGCAAGGTGCTAAAATTGATTCGTTTGGTGTTGGTGAAAACTTGATTTGTTCAAAGAACTCACCAGTCTTTGGTGGTGTATATAAGATGGTTGCCCTTGAAAAAGATGGTAAAATGATTCCTAAAATCAAAATTAGTGACAATGTTGAAAAGGTAACCAATCCAGGTATGAAGAATTTGAATCGTATCATGGATAAAGAAACAGGTATGGCAATTGCTGATTTGTTGACATTAGAAGATGAAGTCATTGATACTACACAAGATTTAACAATCTATCATCCGATGTCACGTTGGAAATACAAAGTCATTCCAGCTAATACATATACAGTACGCGATATGTTGGTACCAATTTTTAAGGATGGTAAGTTGGTATATGATTTACCTAGTCTTGAAGAAATTCGTGCTTATAGTGAAAAGGAACTTGCTACAATTTGGGATGAAATCAAACGTTTTGTATATCCACAAGAATATTATGTAGACTTAAGTGAAAAGCTATTGAATCTTAAGTTAGAAATGTTGAAAAAGTATAAATAAAAAAAGGGAACCATTTGGTTTCCTTTTTAAATACAGCTTTCAAAGAATTCACGCATATCCTTCGCAAGAAGATCAAAGCTTTCTTTACCAAGATAAGCCATATGGCCACTTGGATATTCACCGATTGTAACTCGACTTTGATCTAGATTTGAGTGAGTAGCTAAATATCTAGCATTTCCTGCAGTTGTACATAAATCATATAGACCTGAGGCAAAGAAGACTTTCATCTGTTTATTTCTTCGCATACAACCAGCTAAGGATTGAGCTGGACTTGTCTTAAATTCACGATTCCAAGTCATATTTACATCAAAGACCAATCCCTTTGAAATACGATCACTTGTAATATTTAATTCTTGACGCATGAGTCCGTAGGCAGTTTGGAAAGCTGGTGTATATTGTCCCATAGCTGGATCGTCTGCAATCACATTAGCTTCCATAATTTCTGGATCATCATTCCAAGTATATCGACCGTCATAGAATCCCAATGCCAAACCTTTATCTTCTAATAGTTTGTGCGCAAAACCCTTTTGCATATCCATATGTAGATGATGTCTTAACCAATAAGCTTTATCAATGCCAGAATAGTAAGCTAATTTATTGGCTATTTCTTCTTTGTTTGGACAAGCATCACCTAAAAATAAGGCTGTAACATATTCAGTAGATGCGAATGTAAAGGCTTCTTCAATAAAGTCTTTTTGAGAGATATTTTCTTTGGGGTTATGGAAATAATTCGTAGCTGCCATTGTGATCAAATCCGTAGCACTTGCTTCAACAGGAAGCTTTTCAATAAAGTAACTACCAAGTAAGAAGATACCACTTACACTAATACCCATTGTATCGGCTTTTTCAGGTCCTGCACCCATAAGTTCTCCGGCAAGTAGAGCACTTCTTGCTGTACCATAGCTTTCACCTGCAAGTAATACTGGTGAATTTCTGCGGTTGTAACGAGCTAAAAATTGTTCGATAAATTTAGAAACACTACGAACATCGCCATGCGTTTCATAAAATTCTTTTCTTGCCTTTTCTTGAATTAAACGACCTAAACCAGTTCCGACCGGATCAATAAAAACTAAATCACACAAATCTAATAAACAATGTGGATTGTCTTCTAATTCAAATGGAGGAACCGTTGGAAGATTTAATTCGTCATCTAGTTTGACGATTCTAGGACCAAATAATCCCATATGAAGCCAAAGACTGGCACATCCTGGACCACCATTATAAATAAATAGGATAGGGCGTTTTGAATTGTTTTCTATATCACTTCTAAAATAAGCATAGCTAAATATAGATGCGACAGGATTGTTTTCTTCATCTACAAAGAAATTATCTTCACAAATCGTATGATAGGGAATCGTTTTTCCTTGGATTTGAATACTTCCATCCGCTTCGTATTTTGATTTTTCTAAGTTTTCTTGAATACGCATTTACTTCACCTCGCAATTTTTTAGGAATTCATTAAAGATAGCTTGCATCTCACCATATTTATGTGACATAGCTTCAGGATGAAACTGAACAGCATAGATAGGGAATGACTCATGTTCAATAGCTTCAATGATTCCATCACTAGATTTAGCCGAAACCTTGAAATTTGGGGCTAAGTCTTTGATTGCCTGATGATGAAAGCTATTGACCATAGCTTCATCACCTAAGCTTTTATATAGAAAGCTATCCTTTTCGATGTGGATCTTGTGACTTGGATTTTCTCTTTTTTCCTGCTGTGCATGCTTCAATACACTTCTTTTACAATACGACAAATCTTGATATAAAGATCCCTTAAAATAGACATTTAACATCTGAATGCCACGACAGATTCCCAAAATAGGAATCTGTTTCTGACAGACATATTTTAACAACCGCATTTCATAATAGTCACGGTCTAAGCTTGAATCCCCTTGTAATGATTCTGGATTTTCATTATAAATCATTGGATTTACATCGATGCCACCTGTCACAATTAATCCATCTAACATTTTGGCTTGTGCTTGAATGGTATCAAAATCATTTGTGATAGGTAAAATAATTGGACATCCACCAGCGCGAATGACACTGTTGATGTAAGCTTCATTGATAAATTGTTTAGGTAGATTTTCTTTATCCAATTCATTACAAGTAAGACCGATTACAGGTCTATTCATCTTTTCCCTCTAAAAGAGCGATTTCAATATTCTTTGTTTCTTTAATGATGTATTTGCCTGGAATAGCTTCATCTACATATTCCATTTCGCCATTTTGGTTGTCATATGGATCATTTGGCAAGAAGTTTTTAGCTGGCACAAAATCACCTTGGAATTTTGATGAGCATGGCGTTCTAAATGGATCTAGATATCCAAAGTAAAAGTCTCTTCTTTCTAGATTGCCTGCTCGATAAGATCCGCCACCAAATGAACAATCGGCATACAACCATCCATAAGGAGCTACATAGAAACGAGCCCAATCGTGGTTACCAATTGTTTCTGGTGTAGTATAAAGTCCAGCTTGCCAAGTGGCAGGAATGCCCGCAATACGACATAGAGTAATAAAGGTTAAGGCTTGTAAACCGCAATCTCCCTTTAATCCAGTAGTGATATATTCTGGAATACATGGTAAAGTTGCATAAGCACGTACATAAGAATATGTGACATGGCTTGTGATATAATCGTAGATCAATTTAGCCTTTAATAATGGGTTAGTTTCTTCACCGATAATTTCTTTAACTAGATTCTTTAAATAATCTGTAAATACAACGTGTGGAGCATATTCTTCAAGGCAAGTATCTGGATGTTCGTCTGTTACAATACTTGGATCTAATTCTTCGTAGTGCATGTGATTGATGAATTCATATTCAACACTGAATTCTTCACCTTTTTCATATGGCTTTTCAATATAGACACATCTTTGATCTACATTGTTATCGTTGACTAGACCTTCATGAGATGTGTTTAATAGTTTAAAATTCTCAACCTGTGCATATTCTTTTGGAATTGGAAGCCATACACGAATGGTTTTACCCGGCTTTTCAAATGCAGGGTCTACTTTAAGACTAGTCTTTACATGAATCTTGCAGTAAACATCCTTTTCTTTCTTCATTTTATGCATTACATCATCTAATAAAGTGCTTGTAGAATTTTGTTTTTCAATTAAACGATCTGTATAAGCTTTACGCACTTTAATTAAATTTTCAAAGAAGTTGTCTTTAAAATACATTTTTCCTTCGATAAAGATCCATTCAAACGCGTTATCCTTAAATAGAGTATCGAATTCTTCATCTTTAAAATCTGCAATTTTTGATTTTAATAATGCGATCGCATCTTCTTTTGAATACGTAAAATCTTCAGGAAGACGAGAAATCAATTCTTTTTCAAGTTCTAAACGCTCCTTTAGTTTGGCAGGAATGTCTTTTTGAAGACGTAAATCAATCATTTCCTGCATTAATTTAAATTGCCCGTTCCATTTTAATTTCATTAAGTCTTCTGGAAGGGGCGTGTTCAATGTTGTCATGTTCATAATAGTTCACCTCGAATTGATTATAACCTATTATGAAAAATATTACACAAAAAATGAAACTTATTGAAATAAATTCCGAATTAAATCATCCTGACTATATTTTTCCTGTGTTTCCTTATCGATACTCATTAAAACAGGAGGTAGTTTTCTGTATGATTTATAATATTGAAGTACTAAAGACAATGCTAAGAAGGGAGCCCATTCTTGAAGTGTCATATTGTCTTTTGATTCTAAAAGAAATCCATCTTTTAAGATTTCTTTTCGTTTAGCACAATCCAATCCATATTCTAACTCATTGCCATAATTTGTGTTTAATATCTCTTCATTAAATGAAAGAATAGGACTTAAGTTATTTAATGGGGCATTCATACTATATTGATAGGTATGTCTATCGATTTGTTTTATCACTAATGTTTTATATTTCATGATTTTATTGTATCTCATAAAAGTTTTTAGTTCTGTTAAATATTATTAACATGGTATAATTTTGTAGGTGATAAAATATGACATTTGAACAAATGAATTTAGATAAAAATATTATACAAGCCTTACATACATTGGGCTATGAAAAACCATTACCCGTACAAGAACAGGTCATCCCTAATATTCTTTCGGGAACGGATTGTATTGTAAAGTCTAGAACAGGAAGTGGGAAGACAGCTTCTTTTGCGATTCCCATTATTCAAAATCTAGAAATTGACGAAAGAAGTCCCCAAGCATTGGTGCTTACACCAACTCGTGAATTAGCTTTACAGATTCAGCAGGATTTTGATCGCATTGGAACTTTCAAAAAAATTAAGACATTACTCATATTTGGTAAGCAGCCATTTAAGTTTCAAAAGGAAGATTTGAAACAAAGATGCCACGTTGTGATTGGTACACCAGGAAGAGTTTTAGATCATCTTCAACAAGACACACTAGATCCTTCTAAAATTAAATATGTTGTTTTGGATGAAGCAGATGAAATGTTAAATATGAACTTCTTAGATGAAGTCCAAGCTATTTTAAAATATATGCCAAAAAAACATGTAACATGTTTATTTAGTGCAACCTATCCAGAAGTGATTCAAAGAATGAGTAAGAAATATTTGTATAAACCAGCTAAGATTGATCTTACAAGCACAAATAAGCCAAATATAGTAGAAGAAGCCTATCATGTAAATGAAGAACATAAGGAATTGTTCCTTTTACACTTATTAGCTTTAAAGAAACCTGAATCTTGCATGATCTTTTGTAAGACACAGGCCAGAGTAGATGAAGTATGTGAATGTTTAAAAAAGAATCAAGTCAGTGTAGATAAGATTCATGGCGGTATGATGCAAGAAGAGCGCTTATCTCATATGCGACGCTTTAAAAAAGGAAAGGTACGTATTTTAGTATGTACTGATGTTGCAAGTCGAGGCATTGATGTTTTTAAAGTAGAGATGATTGTTAACTATGATATGCCTAGTCCCGTAGAAACATATACACATCGTATTGGTCGAAGTGGCAGGGTTGACGAACAAGGCTTAGCCGTTAGTTTAGTGAATGAATATGATGGGATTCGAAAAGAAAAGCTAGAAGAATATTTAGGTTACAATTTACCTTTTAAAGAAGAGGGTGAAGTCTATTTAAGTGATTTAGACGTACTTGATTCATTAAAAGAATCGAATCGTGTTGTGGTTGATAAATCAAAAGATTTAAGAAAGGGTATCACAAAAATATATTTAAATGGAGGAAAGAATAAAAAAATTCGTCCAGGCGATATTGTAGGGGCTATCTGCGAAATTGATGGAGTTACTGTAGATGATATTGGTGTAATTCAAGTACAGGACCATCAGTCTTATGTTGATATCTTGAATGACAAGGGAAAACTTGTATTAAAGAATTTAAAGACAATTAAAGGCAAAACATTACGTATTCAAAAGGCAAAAAATGGATTTGGTCACTAGACCAGATCCATTTTGTTGTACATTACTAAAATACGTGATTTGCACGTAAATAGGGAGTGAACTTTAATAGAAGTAAAAGATAAAGGTGATTGAAAGTATTCGTATATGTAATGAATCTTTTTCGTGATTTATATATAGCTATAATTTTGAATGATTAAAATGAGCCCAAATAGTTTTAAATAGAGCTATTTTGGACCTTTTTCTATGGCTTATAAATATTGTGGTTGTCTTTATGTTGAAATGTTATAACAATAGTTCTATAATAAAATTGAATGTTATAACAATTAAATAGGAGGCAATTATGGAAATTAAAGACGCAAAAGTATTTCATGATTATTTAAATGGTGTAATTGAAGGTGAGGATGTTAAGAAGAGTACAAAATTGTATTCGAATGCTAAAACATTCTATAAGAGTGTGGATTCAAGCATTGAGGATGATTGTGTGATGTATGAAGTTTATACATATGAACATGATGGATTAAATTATGGGCTTACAGTTATGCAGCCAGTATGTGTGAATGGTGAATGTAATATGACACGTGGGCATTTCCATGATGATTTAGATTGTGATGAAATCTATTGTGGTATGAGTGGTGAAGGTCTTCTTTTGTTGATGGATGAAGACTATCATTGTTATGCAGAAAAAGTTAAATGTGGAAGTGTACACTATATTGATGGACATTTAGCACATCGTTTGATCAATACAGGAAATGAAGAATTCAAGGTACAGTGCATGTGGCCTGCCAATGCAGGACATGATTATGAGCGTGTAGAAAAGCATCCGTTTACCGCAAGAGTTTTTAAAGAGAATAATGAAATTAGAATTGAGGAGGACGAATGAGTTATTTAAATTTTAAATCAGAATATGATTGTTTTCCTAAAACGACAATAAAGAATCATAAAGCGTTTCGTGGTTATGATGAAATCTATCAGGAATTAAATCAGAAAATAAATAATTCGAGTGTTGTAGTCTTTGATTATTATCCAGGCGTAGATGAAGAGGAAGTATATGAATTGATCAAACGATTCAATTTTTCTTTAGAAATCAATATGCATGATATCTTTAAAGATGGCAAAACTATGACAGAACAAATGAAATATAATCTTACAGATGATCGTGTCTTTGGCAAGATGTATTATGGAAATCTTTTAGATTTTATGGATGAAGAAAAGCTTCAAAGGGCTAAAGATAAAGTGAATGAATGTAAAGACTCTGTCATTATATATGGTGTAGGTGCAGGTTTAATTACACATGGTGATATATATGTCTACTTTGATATGGCACGATGGGAAATTCAATTACGTTATCGTAAAGGAATGCCAAATTATAATGCGACTAACTATGATGAAGATATATTAAAGAAATATAAGCGTGGCTATTTTATTGAATGGCGTATAGCAGATAAACATAAGGCTGAAAGATTTGAAAGTTTTGATTATGTAGTAGATACAAATGCATCAAATGATCCTAAAATGATTTCAAAAGATACATTTATCGAAAGTTTAAAACGATTAGCTCAAAAACCATTTCGAACTGTGCCTTACTTTGATTCAGGCGTATGGGGTGGTCAATGGATGAAGGAAGTGTGTAACTTAGATACAAATCAATCAAACTACGCATGGAGCTTTGATGGTGTACCTGAAGAGAATAGTATTCTATTTGACTATGATGGAGTTACATTTGAGTTACCAGCTATGGATTTAGTGTTGTATCAACCAAAAGAATTATTGGGTGAACAAGTGTATTCTCGTTTTGGGGCAGAATTTCCAATTCGCTTTGATTTTCTAGATACGATGGAAGGACAAAACTTATCTTTGCAGGTACATCCATTAACGGAATATATTAAAAAGAATTTTGGCATGAGCTATACACAGGATGAAAGTTATTATATTTTGGATGCCAAAGAAGATGCACATGTATATCTAGGTTTAAAAGAAGGTATTGATAAAGAGGAAATGATTCGTGATTTAGAATCTGCACAAAGAAAAGAAATTGTATTTGATGCCGATAAGTATATTAATAAGTTTACGGCAAAGAAGCATGATCATTTCTTGATTCCAGCAGGAACTTGTCATTGTTCTGGAAAAAATGCGATGGTACTAGAAATCAGCGCAACTCCGTATATTTTCACTTTTAAATTGTGGGATTGGCAAAGATTAGGCTTAGACGGTCTTCCTAGACCTATCAATATTGAACATGGTAAGCATGTTATTCAATGGGATCGCACGACAGAGTGGGTAAAAGAACATTTAGTGAATTCGATTTATGAAGTAAAAGAAGAGAAAAATGATTGTAAGATTGAGCATACGGGTCTTCATGAACTAGAATTCATTGAAACAAGAAGATATACAGTAAAGGATAATTCATTTCATAAAACAAATGGAACAGTAAACATGTTAAATCTGATCGATGGAAAGAGTGCCATTATTGAAGGAGATTTTGAACCGTTTATTGTGCATTATGCAGAAACCTTCATTATTCCTGCAAGTATAAAAGAGTATACAATCAAACCGTATGATTGTGATGAAATTAAAGTATTAAAGGCTTATGTGAGATCCTAAAGTAATGAACGTCCTTTCTTGTTGGAAGGATGTTTTTGTGTACCGTTAATATTGATTTATGTTTTGACTTCCTTAAAAAAACTGGAAAGTGTCTATGTAATGGTGATGGGTATGTGCGCTATAAAAATAGGTGTTTATTTGATATAATAACGCTGTGTGAATAGTGAAAAATGAAAAGTCGAGTTATATAAGTTTTCTAGAATGAACATTGTTTAATTTAGAAAATAAAGATTCTTTTAAAACTATGGGAGAATCTAGGTTTGACTACAAAATAGAAAAATAAAGGTGGTGGAACAACATGACTCCAGAACAAGAGGCAAGAATTGTTATAGATGAAAAATTGAAAATGTCTGGTTGGATAGTACAAAATGTTAATCAATTAAATTTACTTGCAGGTCTAGGTGTAGCAGTTAGGGAGTTTCCTACAAGTACTGGACCAGTTGATTATGTACTATTTATAAATGGAGAACCTGTAGGAGTTATTGAAGCAAAGAAAAGTTCCGCTGGGGAAAACATTACAGTTGTTGAGGAGCAGTCTTCACGATATGCAAATAGTACTTTTAAGTGGATCAATCGTGACTACTCTATACAGTTTGCATATGAGGCAACTGACAAGTTAGTGAAATTTACGGATTACAAAGATATTAAATATCGTTCTAGAAAGGTGTTTTCTTTCCATAGACCTGAATATTTAGAGTCTTTGTTGCAAACATCTGATACAATTCGAAACAATATGAAACATTTCCCACCACTAGATCCTGTTGGCTTTCGTGATTGTCAGATTAATGCTATCAATAATATGGATGTTTCTTTTGCAGATAATCGTCCGAGAGCTTTGGTACAGATGGCTACAGGTGCGGGAAAAACATTTACTGCTATAACAGAAGCATACCGTTTACTGAAATACGGAAAAATGAATCGTATTCTTTTTCTTGTGGATACAAAGAGCTTAGGCGAACAGGCTGAAAGAGAATTTTTGGCATACACTCCTAGTGATGACACAAGGTCTTTTTCTCAGTTATATGGTGTCAGACGTTTAAAAAGTTCTTACATACCTAATGATGTTCAGATATGTATCAGTACAATTCAAAGAATGTATTCTATTCTAAAAGAGGAAGATTTAGATGAGTCAACTGAAGAAGAATCATTTAATGAATATGTAACTGCTGATAGTAAAGCACCAAAAGAAGTTGTATATAATGAAAAATATCCACCGGAATTCTTCGATTGCATTATCATCGATGAATGTCACAGGTCTATTTATAATGTTTGGCAACAAGTATTGACTTACTTCGATGCATTCTTAGTAGGGCTTACTGCCACTCCAGATAAGAGAACCTTTGCATTCTTTAACGAGAATGTTGTCAGTGAATATCGTAGAGAACAAGCTATTATTGATGGTGTCAATGTCGGCGAAGACATTTTCCTAATTGAAACAGAAGTATCTCAAAAAGGTGGACACATTCTAAAAAGAGTTATTGAATATCGTGATCGCCTTTCTCGTGAAAAGCGTTGGGAGCAAATGGATGAGGATTTAGATTATGATAAGAACAAACTTGATAAAGATGTTGTAAATCCTAGTCAGATAAGAACTGTTATTAAGACTTTCAAGGAGAATTTATTCACTTCACTATTTCCTCGAAGAAAAGAAGTTCCAAAGACACTGATTTTCGCTAAAACCGATAGTCACGCTGATGATATCATTAACATTGTTCGTGAAGAGTTTGGTGAAGGTAATGAGTTCTGCAAAAAGATTACTTATTCTGTTGAAAATGCTGAGGATACATTGAGTTCCTTTAGAAATGACTACTATCCTCGTATTGCGGTTACTGTGGATATGATTGCCACTGGTACGGACGTTAAACCTCTTGAATGTTTGATTTTCATGAGGGATGTTCGAAGTAAGAATTACTTTGAGCAAATGGTCGGTCGTGGTACTCGTACTATTTGTGTGGATGATTTGCAGAAGGTTACTCCATCCGCTACAGAGAACAAAGATCATTTTGTCATCGTAGATGCTGTTGGTGTAACAAAGTCCAAAAAATCTGAAACAAGAAGTCTTGAAAGAAAGCCTACTGTTTCTATGAAAGAATTGATGATGAATGTTGCATTAGGTGATAAAAGTGAAGATACCCTTACTTCTCTAGCTAATAGAATATCAAGACTTGATAAACAGATGACAGACAAGGAACATAAGGAATTCAAGAAAAATGTAGGTACTTCTGCTCGAAATTTAGCAAATAATCTTCTTAATGCTTTTGATGAGGATGTAATAGCAGAAAAAGCTAAATCCTTAAGAATGTCCGATGTTCCTACTCAGCAGGATTTAGAAAAGGCACAGAAAGAATTATTGAATGAAGCAACGAAGCCATTCTATAATCCGGATAATAGAAATTTCATTGAAAATATCAGAAGAAGCCATGACCAGGTGATTGATACAGTCAATCTTGATTCTGTTGTCTATGCAGGATTCGATTCACAAAGAGAAGAAAATGCTGATAAGGTTATTACTACATTTAGAGAATTTATTGAAGAAAATAAGGATGAGATTATTGCGCTTCGTATTATCTACAATGAAAATTATAAAGATAGGCCTATGGTCATAGAGCAATTAAAGTCACTTTATGAAAAGCTTAAAAAGAAAAATATCACAGTAGAGCGTCTGTGGGATTGTTATTATATAAAATTTACAAATAAGGTTAAGCGTGGAACTGTAGCACAGTTAACAGACCTTATTTCTATTATAAGATTTGAAATTGGAGCAACTGATGAATTAACCTCATTTGCAGATAGAGTCAATGCTAATTTCAAAGAATGGACATTTAGAAAAAATGCCGGTTACTCACAATTTACTGAAGAACAGATGGAATGGCTTCGTCTTATCAAAGACCATATTATTTCATCTTTGAGTATTTTGGATGAGGACTTAGATTATACGCCATTTGACCACAAAGGAGGCTTACTTGGTTTCTATGAGGCATTTGGTGATAACTATAAAAATATATTAAATGAAATGAATGTAGAATTGGTGGCGTAATATGATAAATTCTAAATATACAATCTATGATATCACAGAAAGAGGATTATTCTGTGACGGGGATTGGATTGAAAAAAAGGATCAAGATAAAAATGGAAATATACGACTTATACAGCTTGCGGATATAGGAGATGGTTATTTTATAGATAAATCAAATAAATATATCAACGAAGATATTGCTAAACGTTTAAATTGTACATTTCTTAAAAAAGGAGATATTTTAATTTCTAGACTAGGATCTCCTCTTGGTAAAGCATGTATATTTCCACTTGATGGTAAATGTATTACAGCAGTTGATGTCGCTATTGTACGTATTGTAGACCCTAGTATAAATCGAAAATATGTGATGCATTTGATAAACTCTCTTGAGTTTAGATCTAAAATCGTGTCATATCAAACTGGTACTACAAGAAAAAGGATATCTCGAAAGAATCTTGCAAAAATAACTTTTGAGTTACCGCCTCTTCCAGAACAAGAACGTATTGTTGCAAAGATTGAGGAACTATTCTCTGACCTTGATGATGCTGTGGAGACTTTGAATGTTACGAAGAAACAATTAGAGGTATATAAACAAACTGTATTGTATGAAGCATTTTCTGATTTGACAGACACTGTGGATATGCAAGAAGTAGCAACAATGATTGATCCGCAACCTAGTCACCGTACACCAATAGAAGTTGTTGGTGGAATTCCATATATAGGAATTGGCGATATTGATTATGACAACAATGTTATAAAATTCGATAGTGCAAGAAAAGTTTCAGAAAGTGTTCTGATAGAACATTTGAATCGGTATACACTTTCTAAGGGCGATTTTGTAATGGGAAAGATAGGTACAATAGGGAAGCCTTACCGTATCCCAATGCCTCAAAAATATGCATTGTCCGCAAATGTAATATTGATTCAACCTAATCGTGAATTAATTTTTCCGGATTTTTTATATTGGCAGTTTTCTTCATATCACGTAACATCGCAGTTACTAAAAGGTGCAAACGCAACAAGTCAGCCTGCATTTGGAATAAAAAAGTCAAGATTATTAAAAATTAAGATGTGTGATTATGAACAACAGATGGCAATAACTTCAGACATTGAATCTAAAATCTCAGTATATGAATCAATTGCTAATACTGTTGAAAAGAGTTTGGAAGAAGCCTTGGCCATGCGTCAAAGTATACTAAAACAAGCCTTCGAAGGGAGATTATTATAATGGCAAATGAAAATACATCAGCAATCATCTCTAAAGTATGGGGAATGTGTAATCCTCTTAGAGATGATGGAGTCTCTCACGGAGACTATTTGGAACAACTTACATATCTGCTATTTCTTAAAATGGCAGATGAATATTCAAGATCACCTTATAATCGTGACACAGGAATTCCGGAAGGTTATAAATGGAAGGATTTAAATACTCTCAAAGGTGCAGAGCTTGAAGAACAATATAAAAATACTCTTGAAACGCTTGGCGAAAAAGCAGGAATGCTAGGACAAATATTCAAGGGTGCTACTAATAAAATAAACAATGCTGCAATTCTTTATCGTATTGTACAGATGATAAATAACGAAAAATGGGTAGCAATGTCTTCGGATGTTAAGGGCGAAATTTATGAGGGTTTACTTCAAAAGAATGCTGAAGATATTAAAAGTGGTGCAGGACAATACTTTACTCCACGTCCCCTGATCAAAGCTATGGTTGAGTGTATTGCCCCTGAGCCAATGAAAACAATCGCAGATCCATGTTGTGGAAGTGGCGGATTTTTCTTGGCTGCTCAGTCATATATTTCAAATCCAAACAACTATTCTTTGGACAGAGAACAAAAGGAATTCTTAAAAGATAAGACTTTTTATGGGAATGAAATTGTTGGTGCAACATTCAAAACTGCATTGATGAATTTATACTTACATAATATTGGTGACATTTACACAGAGGCACCAGTAACGTTTGGAGATGCCCTATTAACTGATCCAGGATATCGTGTGGATTATGTTCTTACAAATCCACCTTTTGGAAAGAAATCATCTATTACTTTCACAAACGAAGATGGTGAGCAAGAAGATGAAGATTTGGTTTATAACCGTCAGGATTTCTGGACTACAAGTTCAAATAAGCAGTTGAACTTTATTCAGCATATCAATACGATTTTGAAGGCTACAGGTAAAGCTGCAGTTGTACTTCCTGATAATGTATTATTTGAAGGTGGTGCTGGAGAAATGATTCGTAAGAAGCTATTAGAAACAACAGATCTTCACACTATTTTAAGATTGCCTACAGGTATTTTCTATAAGCCGGGTGTAAAAGCTAATGTATTATTCTTTGATAAACGTCCTGCAAGTCCTGAAATGCAAACAAAGGAAGTCTGGATTTATGATTTGAGAACAAATATGCATTTCACTTTGAAACAACATCCAATGACAGATGCTGATTTGAAAGATTTTATCAAATGCTATAATCCAAAAAATAGACATGATAGAGAAGAAACATGGTCAGTGGATAATCCGGATGGTCGTTTTAGAAAGTACTCAATCACAGATATTCTTAATCGCGACAAGACAAGTTTAGATATATTCTGGATTAAAGATAAATCTTTAGCTGATCTTGATAATTTACATTCTCCAGACGAACTTGCAGGAGATATTATTGAAAACTTGCAAAGTGCGTTGGATAGTTTCAAAGAATTACAAGCACAGTTGGATAATTAAGCAGGTGATAGGATTGAAAAATGATTTATATAAGTTATTAAAAAATAAAGAAATTATAGCTATTCTTGATGGAGATACAAACTTTGGGGTACATAAATTTAATGATTTATCTAGTACACTTAAATCTCTTCCATATTTAACTGGGCCACAAATTTGTGAATTATCTTCATTATTTGGATATCCACAAACGTATTCGACCATGAGTAGGTGGCAGTATTTTGATGTTTTGCTCGATAGTTGCATAGCAGATGATAGATGTTCGGATCTGTTGGCATATCTTCTGGGAATTTCACAATTTCAGGAAAAGTTAGGAGGACATTCTTCTGAAGAAATTTCAACTGCACATGAAGCTATCATTACTGCAGTATTGAATGGTATAAATGGATTGCTTTTCTTTGGAGGAAATGAATTAGTAAACACAGGGAATAAATATATAGTAAAACCACTAGGAAGTGCAGTACATATTTCCGCACCTAAAATCAAGACGATTGACCGTGAATATATAAAGAGTATTTCTGGGAGAGCTTTAGAAGATGTTGAAAATGGTAATTATGATAGTGCTATTACCAAATCTCGTACTCTATTAGAAGAAACGTTCTGCTATGTAATCGAACAAAAGTGTGAAACACCTTCTGATAGTGGAGATATAGGAAAACTCTATAAGGAAGTGCGTAGACTTTACAATATGCATACCGATGCTAATGCAGATAGAAGAATAAATACACTTTTATCGGGATTAAATAATATTGTAACGGCTATCGCTGAAATGAGAAATAAGAATAGTGATGCACATGGAGTTGGCGCAAAAAGAATAAATATTGATGAACATCATGCTAGACTTTTTGTCAACTCGTCAATGACTATGGCTGATTTTATAATTTCCGTGCAACAGAAACAAAAGTAAAAGTTCTCAATTTTTCCAAATATTTGAGATTATAAAAATGACCATACTTGAGTTAATCAGTACTCTAGTGTGGTCATTCTGTTATTCTCTGCATGAAGGCGCTCATTCAAAAATCAGTTGATTTATTAAATCCCTAAATTGCACCACCATTAGATCGTCATCTTGCGTTTACGCTTCAGAGCATACCGAGCATTTGAAGGTGTTTACTGATGTATTATTTTTGTCTATGCGCTCAGAATGCGTAGCGCTTGTCGCCGTGTGGTTTTAAGGCTAGTCTAAGGATCTGAATAAGCTTTTAGAGATTCACTTTCCTTCAAAATAGAGAATAGAAAAGCGCCTTTTAAGAGATCTTTCTCGTAATATGGCTCTGTTTCCCTTAATTATGTTGTTGCTTTAAGGGAAAGTTAATTCAGCCTAAAATAGCAGGTGTTCTTACCGCGGCCTTCTTTCTTAAGCTCACCGGTTGCGACAAGTTTTCTCAAAGCGCCTTCAATGGAGCTATCGCTAATCGTTGGGCAGAGCTCGCGGATATCTTGTTTGTTGAATCGGCCAATCTTGATTTTACTTGCGCGTCGAACCATTTCGATGGCAGAAAGCTTTGGTTCAATAAGTTCTATGCGTTGGGCAAAGTCTTTGTATGCTGCAAGAATTGTTCCAAGAATGTATTTGATGAACGGTATTGCGTCTTCTGTTGCTTCGTGCCAGCCGGTCTGTGACTGCGCGAGCACATCATAATAAAGATCTTTGTTTTTTGCAATTTTGGATTCGAGGGAAATATACTTTTCTACATAAAATCCGTTTCTGTACAACAATAAAGTAGTGAGTAGGCGGCTCATTCTGCCGTTTCCATCGTTGAAAGGATGAATGCACAGAAAATCATGGATAAAGACAGGAATCGCAATCAGTGGCTCTAGTTCCATGTTTCCAATCACACGGTTGTATTCTTCACAGATTTTATCCAATGCTTCTGGCGTTTCAAATGGAGCAAGCGGTGTAAACAATGTTTCCACATGACCATCCGGGTATGTAGCACTGATATAGTTTTGGACAGTCTTTGTACGGCCTGCCATCGGATTATTCACATGGCCGTAGAGGATTTTATGAAGTTGTAGGATATAGTTTTGCGTAATGGGAATGGTATCGAAGTTTTCATGAATGATCGCAAGAACATCCCGATATCCAGCGATTTCCTGTTCGTCACGATTCTTTGGTGTCGTCTTTTCTTCAACAAGCTGCCGGATTCGCGTATTCGTTGTGACAATACCTTCGATGGCGTTGGATGCCTCGGTACTCTGAATCTTGGCAATTTCCACAAGCTTTTCAAGTTCTTCCGGTCGCTGCTTTAAATATAACTCTTGTTTGCCTGCTTCTTTATATATTGCTGCAATCAGCCCTAGGATGTCTGAATCCCATTTTTGATTTTTTATTGCGGAATAATTAAAGGTTCTCATTTTCTTACCTCCGTATTCCCTTAAATAATGGCTTAAAATAAGGGAATAGTCAATAGGTTAAGCTAATATTCCCTTATTATTGTGTCAAAATTAAGGGAAAATCAACTGAAAAGCAGCTTTTTTAAGGATTTATTGAATTGAAATGAAAATGACCACACCAAAGTTTAGTTTAGTATGGTCATTCTTTATTTCTGTATGTACTTTGCACAACCATTAGGTTGTCATTTTACGTTTACGCTTTAGAGCATACATTCTTTGGTTGGCGATTTGTAGGATTTTAAGTAGAGAAGTATCTTCATTTCCATTAATGTAGATAGTTCCGTAACTAAAACTTTGTGGGTAATCAACAGCTTGTTTCGAAAATTCTTCGTTTATAAATTCCATTTTCTGGTTTATAGAATCAATAGATCCATTTATAAATAGAATACAGAATTCATCTCCTCCTAAACGAGCAATAATATCATCTTCGCGAATATTTGATTTTAAGATTTCGACAAAATCGCAAATATATGTGTCACCTTTATCATGTCCATAGTTGTCATTGACATATTTTAAGTGATCTAAGTCGCAATAGCACAATGTAGCCGTTGTTTTACAATTTAAAAATTGCTGCATTTCATCCTGGAAATAATAACGATTTCCAACTTGTGTTAGTGCATCAATATGAGCTTGTTGATGCAGACGATCCTGCTCTTTCTTTTCTTGTGTGATATCATGAATAAAGTGCGCAAAAGATGGTTTATCCTGCCATTCCATATTAATGGTGACAATGTGATAGTATCGATTGTCTTTATCTTTCATGTTCCATTCACAAGGATTATTTATATTTTTATAAAAATAATATAAGATTTCATTTTCTTGTTCTACACGAACTTTGTTGTGGCTTGAATATAATATTGTAGACTGATCAATATTTGTGATTAAAACATCATCGTTACTTTGACGAATTAGTTCTAATAATAATTGATTATACTTATTGACAGTTTCTGCATGTTTCTTTTCGAGTTCAGCTTCCGATTTTAAATGTTCTTCTCGCTCCTTTAATTGTTCAGTCATTTGATTAAAAGAATTTGAAAAGTCACCCATATAAGATACATGTTGTGAATAATCTCCTTTGGCAACTTGTTTAGCTTGCCATGTTAGGTGTTCTAGATTGGCATGAATATTCTTTAAGTTGTCACATAAGAAATTATCTCTTGAAGGGTTGAATTCAGAAAGATTTCCTTTTGCTAATGCCGTTGAACATTGTTTTAATTCGTTGATCGCATGATCTACGAATTGTAGTCCCATACCTAGTTTTTGAAAGTCTTCATCTAAGGAGTGTACATCGATTTGTGTTGGGGTTGAATCATATAAAATACTTCTTAAATAGTCAAAGAGTATTTCACAATTTTCATTTGCCATATATTATTCCTTAATATCGACATGGAAACGACAAACACGATCGCCAGTGGCCCAACAATCCACTTCCACAGCTTCATAGTGTTTATTCGAATATAAAGAAAGAATACCGGAAATAAATCCTTCATCGTAATTACAGACTGTTTCTGTTAATACAGGAAGACCTGAACAATCGGCATCTTCAGATATGGTTAAAATGATTTTTCCAGATTTTTCATCAATACTTTCAATGCGTAAAATGCCGATTTTAAATTGTTCTAGAGTACTTTGAAGATGGGATACAAATGTATCTAAAGGTTGATTTAAATTTAAAAAGTGTTTCGCAAAATATTCTCCAGCCATGCGCCCGGCACTTCTGAAGATTTCAACTTGTTCTTCTTTTCCTAATCGATTCACTAATTCTAGTTTTAATGAATATTCCAACATACGATAAACCATAACCGAAATCGTATTACCTAAATTGTCTCTTCCACCTTCACTGTAACTTAAAAAAGAATCCAGTGTTTCTGGTGCTTGATTTTTTAAAAATATATTGTCCATAAAAAAATCCTTTCTTAAGGTATCAATCATATTCTAACACAAGAGAAAGTCCACAGGAAGTGCGGACCTATGAATCTATTTTTTTAGTGCATCTAATTCTTCTTGTGTTAAATCTCTAAATTCTCCTAATGGTAAATCGTTTTATTTGAGCGGACTAAACTCAATGCGTTAAAGATAGGTAACAGTGCAGTCTGCTTTTTCAAACATTCTTTTGACTTGGTGGAATTAAAATATATATGTTGTGTTTTTTTTCAAAATAGTTCATAATAAACATGTAGATACAACTATTAGGGCAGTGGCTCGAGAGTATCAAAATTTCATTAGGGCAGTGGCCCGCGGAAAACGTCCTCCCTCATTGGGTAAGGACGTTTTTATTATATTAAAATTTTCTATCTAATATTTAAATGTTGTAAATCACATTTAACTAAATTTTATAAATAAAATCATATTATAAGTGAATTTAATGTGAATAAAATATGATAAAATATCATATAAACACACATGTGATATATAATATAAAATTTAAATGTATATAAAGTCTCAATGTAATTGATAATATTGTGATGAATATAGTATAATATACTTCACAAGGGATTCTAGTTTTTTTGATTGTTATTAAAAAATACGGATTAGAAAAGGGTTAACGAATTGTCGATTTTTCTTGATCATACAAGTGATTGTTTTTTCTGGTGGTGATCATTGGATTTAAAAAAGTTAAATAACCTTTTTGAATGAGGAAGGAATTATGTTGAATAATGGTTTATTAAATGCAATAGGTAAAATAATATTGAAATTTCAAAAATATAATGGGAATGAGCAAATAAGAATATCAAAATCCATTATAAGTTGGATAAATAATTATTCTAAAACTGGATTCTCAGATGAAGATAATTTAAAAGTAAAACAAATAATATATGTTGATTTTGGTTTATCCATAACGCCAGAGATGGCATATTGTCATCCGGCTTTAGTGTTAAAAGTAGAAAATCATAGATGCGTTGTTTTACCTTGTACTTCGAATTTAGAAAAGTTTGAAAATGCATATCATCCTGTATATAATCAACATGGTAATAAATCGTTTTATAGATTATATGGTAAAAATGGGGGACTTGAAAAAAATACTGCTGTTGACATAACACAAATACGAACGATTAGTTTTGGAAGAATAAAAAAAATATTTGATATAAAGGGTATTGAACTACAAGATTTTAAAAATATTATTTTTTTAGCACATTCTCGATTTTTTAATTATGAAAATCAAAAGATTATATATCAGACTAATGATATAAAAAAACTGAAAAAGGAGAACTCCTATTTAAGAATGTGCCTTGCAATGCAGGGGATAGCGGATTTCTATAATATCTACGAGATTAATGAGCTAAGTGGTTTGATTGACATTGATAATGAAAAATATACTATGATATTTGGAAATCCTGTTTTCAAAGAATGTACAAAGTATGAAGTTGAAATTAAATTAAAAGATAGGTATGAACAAGAAATAAGCAAAATTATTCAATATGATTTAATTACTAAATGACATAAAAATATATTAGATATAAAAAAACTGAGAAATCTCAGGTTTTCAGACTGTTGACAAAGTGACTGTCGACAGTTTTTTTAAAATCTGATAGAATATCTGTGGCAGAAACGTACTTCATAAACCCAAAAA